>ENA-ORSQ01000046-ORSQ01000046.1-human-gut-metagenome-genome-assembly--contig:-NODE-46-length-108129-cov-10.518293_pt1 | contig 108129 bp, 106 predicted proteins | sample MGYA00241900_ERZ509164 | MGnify/ENA primary metagenome ERZ509164 (study PRJEB26280, sample SAMEA2338807) | human gut metagenome | biome: human gut; feature: human-associated habitat; material...
TTCCGGCAAATTTAAATGATGAAAAGAAGCCGGTTCCGTGTCTGATCAACAGTCCGAAAAACGGAATGTTTCTTCCAATTTATACAAGTAAAAAGGAGATTCCGGAATCTCCGAGGAGTGAAGCAGTTATAAACATGCCGTTCCTTGCAACGAATAACATGGTTTTTCAGCAGGATGAAAAGGTATCCGGAATAGTGATCAATCCATTCACACAGAATCTGATTTTTAAACGTGCACTGGTGGAAAAAATTGAGGAAGTGGAAAAGAAGCGTAAAGAGGGAGCGCAGCCAAAGAAGATGCAGCTTACACAGGAACAGTATCTGTTGTTTGAACGTAAGCAGTTTGAATTTGGTTTTATGCCAAAGCGCTTTTTTGCGCAGGGCAAACAGATGATGGATGACCTCTGTGAGAAGAAAGAAGAATATATGGATCAGTTTTTTGAGGAATGTTATCAGCAGAAACGTATGTATCCGTATCTGCCGGAAGATTTCTCCGTTATGGTTATGGATTTGTCCGACAGTTTACTGATTGTCCGTGTGGATCTGCCGGTACGCGATATGGGAGTTCCATCCTGTTTCCGTGTATATTTTGCATGGAATGACGAAACGCAGGAGGGCAGATATTTTACGATTGAACGGACCCAGGATCCGGGAAAACATCTGCTTGGAGAATTCAAAAAAGACTGGAAGCATGTTGACTATGGAGAGGCTCCGGCAGAGGGAGCCGAGTTGCAGCGTGTGCTGGATATTATCCGGCAGCCGGGCGAAAATTAAAAGAAAAAGTGTGTCAGGGAAATAAATCTGGCACACTTTTCTTTTTATGGTCTGGCAAGGATATCCGCAAAAGTAGCGCGGACAACCCGTGCCAGATCCTGAGGGTCAAGCCGGATGCTGGTTCCGATACGGCCGCCGCTTACATAAATTTCAGAATATTGCCTGGCAGAGGCATCGATAACGGTTGGAAATGCTTTTTTCATGCCAAGAGGACTGCAGCCTCCACGGACATAACCAGTGATTGCAGTTAAATCTTTGACATGGATCATTTCTACGGATTTCTCGGAAACTGCACGCGCGGCAGCTTTCAGATCAACCTCTTCGGCAATCGGAATGACAAATACGTAGTATTTTTTGCTTTTGCCCTGCATGACAAGTGTCTTGTAAGTCTGGGCAACCGGGGTGCCAGTGGCTTCGGCAGAATGAATTCCATCTATAAATTCGTCACATTCATAAGTCAGCAGTTCATAGGGAACCTTATTTCGTTCCAGAATACGCACGGCATTGGTTTTTACTTCTTTTCCCATGATATTCACCTCCGCGCACAGTATATCATTTTTAGAGGAAAAGTTGAACAATAAAAAAGGAAATGTTATAATGTTGCAAAAGATATTTCAAAAGGGGGCATCATTTCATGAGAGAATTTTTGAAGCGGGCAAAGGCGGATTATCTGCTTTCTTCTGTTTTGTGTATTGTGCTTGGAATTATTTTTGTTGTGTGGAAAGGCGGAGTCATTGATGTGATCGGAACAATTCTTTCGGTTGCAATGATCATCGTTGGAATTATTTATCTGGGAAGCTTTATTTTGAGCCTTGCAACATTTGGAGCATCAACGATTGTCGGAATTCTGGTACTTGCAGTTGGAATCTGGTTTCTCATCCAGCCGTCGCTGATTGTCAGTCTGGTTCCGGTTATATTGGGTGTAGGACTTGTATTTCATGGAATTCGTGCGGTGACGGAGGCTGTGAATGCCAAAAAATACGGATATGAAAAGTGGGGCATGGATCTTGTATTTGCTATCATCTGTCTGGTCTGCGGTCTGGTCTGTGTTTTTTGTCCGCTTACCGTATTGAAACAGTTTATTATGCTGGTAGGAATCGTGCTGATTATCAACGGAGCGCTGAATCTGTGGATTGCTGTCACAGCAACGCGTGCAGCGAGGGATTACAGACGGCGCACAGAGACTGTTGATACAGAGTTTGTGGAAAATGAAGGTGACCGTGATGAGACAGATGGAATTTAAAATGGAACGTCCGGGACTGACCAAAGTAGGGGATCATCTGAAGGTGACAGAGGGAAAACTTCCCACTTCCTATTATTATACCATTGAGCATGCAATAGCAATGTCGGGAAATTATGCGGTAGGCGAACGTTTAAAAAGCCGGGAAGGCGATGTGATTGATGTGAAGGAGACAGAAAAAGGGTACTTTGTGACCATGGAATTTGACGAATAAGGATAACAGACGAAATGGCAATACAGGGCAAAACCGATATTGACCAGCTGCTTGCAAAAAGTTTGAAAGAGATTGCTGTCAGGCGGCCGGTAGAAAAAATTACAATTAAAGAGATAACTGATAAAGCAGGGGTCATCCGGCCAACGTTTTACAATCATTTTCAGGATAAATTTGAGCTTATTGAATGGATCATCCGGACAGAACTGTTAGAGCCGGTAGAACCTCTGATCCGGAATGATATGATTATAGAAGCAATGGTTCTGCTGTTTACCAACATTGAAAAGGACAAGGCATTTTATTCACAGCTGGTAAAAATGGAGGGATCGGTCAAATTTCACGATATCGCAAAAAAATGTGTGCGGGAAGTATTGCTTGAACTGATTCAAAACGAAAGCAGCGGAAGGGTTTCAAAACACAAATGGCTGACGCCGGAGGTGATATCTTCCTATTATGCACAGTCCATGTGTTTTGCAACAGAGGAATGGATCAGTATGGGAATGATCATCTCGCCGCGCGAAATGGCCGAAGCATATCAGTATATGCTGACCCGGTCTCTGACCGACATCATCAAAGAATTATAAAAAGAATATGCGATGACATTTTGAATGATTTGTATACGAATTCATACAAATCACTCAAAATGTATAATCATGCAGTACATGACGAAAAGATTGAATATTTTCATATTCGGTCTTTTTTTTTATGATAGGCTGAGAGAAAAATAGAGGATGGTGAAAAAAATGATTAAATTTGGAAAAGGAGTCGTTAAATGTCGGTTTCTGATTTTGATCCTGGCTTTTTTACTGCTGATTCCATCCGCGATCGGCTATATGAAAACCAGAATTAATTATGACATTTTGTCCTATCTGCCGGGACAGATTGAAACGATGAAAGGGCAGGATATCCTTCTGGATGAATTTGGAACAGGCGCGTTCTCTTTTGTAGTTGTTGAGGGAATGCAGGATAAGGATCTGCAGAAAATAGCAGATAAGATTGAGGATGTACCTCATGTAAAAAATGTTATCTGGTATGGTTCCGTTATGGATTTTAGTATTCCAAGAGAAGCACTTCCGGATGATATCTACAACTTTTTCAATAACAAAGACGCAGACAGCCAGCTGATGGCAGTCCTGTTTGATGAGTCCATGTCGTCGGACGGCACCATGGATGCGATCCAGACGATCAATGATCTGGTTGGAAAGCAGTGTTTTGTCAGTGGTATGGCATCGGTGAACAATGATATCCGAAAACTGGCAGAGAATGAGAGTGTGATTTATGTTCTGATCGCCGTTGTGCTTTCTCTGATCGTATTATCACTTACGATGGATTCCGTAGTTGTTCCGTTCCTGTTTTTGATCAGTATCGGCATGGCAATTATTTACAATCTGGGTTCCAACGTATTTTTCGGGGAGATTTCTTATATTACCAAGGCACTGGCGGCGGTACTGCAGCTCGGTGTTACAATGGATTATTCCATTTTCCTGTGGCACAGTTATCAGGAGCAGAAAGAGCGGTTTGACGGAGATAAAAACCGTGCCATGGCACATGCGATTTCCAATACAATTACTTCCGTGGTCAGCAGCTCCATTACAACAGTTGCCGGATTTATCGCACTGTGTTTTATGAGCTTTACCCTTGGAAAAGACCTTGGTATCGTTATGGCAAAGGGGGTTGTCTTTGGCGTTATCGGATGTGTAACGATTCTTCCGTCCCTGATTCTTGTCTGCGATAAGGCAATCGAAAAGACCAGACATAAAGTAATTCTTCCGGATCTTAGTAGAATTGCAGGGTTTATCACAAAACATCATGTGGTATTTGTCATTGCGTTTCTGGTTGTGCTGATTCCGGCAATCTACGGATATACACATACCAATGTATATTATGATCTGACTGGTACGCTGCCGGAGACTTTCAGCAGTAAAGTTGGAAATGATAAGCTGTCCGAACAGTATCATATGGGTGCAACCCACATGGTTCTGGCAAAAAGCAGTCTGTCTGAAAAAGACAGTATGAATATGATCGATGAGATCAAAAAAGTAGACGGTGTAAAACTTGCGGTTTCGATGGATTCCCTGACCGGACCGATGGTTCCGCAGGATGTCATTCCGGACGATGTGAAGGATATCTTCAAGAGTGGAGATTACCAGATGATGGTCATTGTTTCGGAATATGCATCTGCAACGGATGAAGTAAATAAACAGTGTGATGAGATCAATGCGATTATTAAAAAATACGATAATACCGCAATGCTGATCGGTGAGGCGCCATGTACCAAGGATCTGATTGAGATTACCGATGTGGATTTCAAAAATGTAAGTATTATTTCTATTGCAGCTATTTTTATTATTATTTTACTGACATTTAAGTCCATTTCACTTCCAATCATTCTGGTATGTGTTATTGAATTTGCAATTTTCATCAATATGGGTATTCCGGCATATACAGGAACGGTGTTGCCGTTTATTGCATCCATTGTAATCGGAACCATACAGCTGGGAGCTACGGTCGATTATGCAATTCTTATGACGAACAAGTATAAGAAGAACCGTTTCCGCGGTATGGATAAGAAAGAAGCAATTACCGATGCATTGAGCAAGTCCATTCAGTCGATCATTGTCAGTGCGCTCAGTTTCTTTGCAGCAACGTTTGGTGTAGGATTATATTCCAACATCGATATGATCGGTTCATTATGTATGCTGATGGCACGTGGTGCGATCATCAGTATGATTGTCGTAATCTTTATTCTGCCAAGCATGTTCATGGTATTTGACCGTGTGATCTGTGCATCAAGTGCAGGATTTCGCAACAAAATCAAATAGGAGGATGGAATTATGAAATTATCAGAGTTAAAAACCAGACTGAAAAATAAATATGTAGTCCGTATTGTGGCAGGTGTGCTGACCATTGCACTTCTTGGAAGCAGCATGACAGCAGTTGCCGTGCAGGCAGATCAGAAGAAAGATGCTGCAGTTCAGACAGAGCAGAAAGAGGATTCTTCCGATAAGAAGGATGATATTGAGGATCTGCTTCAGGTATCTGTCAGTGATAAAGAAATCGGAAAAGATGAAAATGTTTACCTTATTTCCGATGCAACGGGAAGTGTGTATGATACCATTGTCACCGATCATCTGATCAATAAAAACCAGTCCGCTACACTGGAGGATCAGTCCAATCTGACAGATATCAAAAATGTGAAGGGAAGCGAGGAGTTCTCACAGAACGGAGAGAAGCTGACCTGGCAGGCAGATGGAGCCGATATTTACTATCAGGGAAAAACAGACAGTGAAGCTCCGGTTTCTCTGAAAGTTACTTATTATCTGGATGGAAATGAGATTGCACCGAAGGATCTGGCTGGAAAATCCGGAAAAGTTACCATACATTATGATTACACAAATAATTCTTCTTATGAAGAAACCGTAAACGGAAACAAGCAGACGGTAAAGGTTCCGTTTGCAGCAGTAACGGCACTGGTATTGGATGACAGTTTCAGCAATGTGGAAGTAAAGAACGGAAAAGTTTCCCAGAACGGGGACAGCAATGTGGTTATCGGCTATGCATTGCCGGGAATCAAAGAAAGTCTGAATGTGAAAGATTCTGATTTCATCGATGATCTGGAACTTCCGGAAGATTTCGAAGTGACTGCCGATGTAAAAGACTTCAAGCTGGATACGGCAATGACGATCGTGGCAAATGCCGGAAGCATGATTTCCATGAAGAGCGGGGATTCTTCTTCTCTGGATGATATGATTGATGACATGCTGGATGCAAGCAGCAAGTTAAAAGACGGATCAAAAGAATTATCCGATGGACTGGACACGTTACAGAAAAATCTTGCGGATTATGCAAGCGGCATGAATGAGCTGAATTCAAAGAGCGGAGATCTGGGCAAAGGTGTGGAGACATTAAACACCAGCGCAGAATCCATCAGCAAGGGAATCCAGACACTTGATAAAGCGTTAAATACAAAGATGAGTGATACAGAGAAACAGGCAGCGTCAAAGACCGCTTCCGAGACGGTGGCAAAAGAGTTTGCAAACGGAAAAACGCAGGAAGTCGCAAACCAGATCTATGCCGCACTCCGTTACAGCACAGGAAAAGATGGCAGCACAACGGATGGCGCATTATTTACTTCTCTTTATGATGGCGCTTATAGTGCAAATGCAGCAGAAACCGTGTATAATGAAGTGGTAAGACAGGTATTGCTGAAAGCTGCAGGACAGGCGGCAGACAGCAAACTTACTGCAGATCAGGCGGCTGCCGGCATTAAAGCAGCGTGGGCAAAGGGCGCACAGGCAAACGATCAGACGTCAACGGTTATGTATGCCGTATCGGATGGTATGACAAGTGCACAGCTTGCGGAACTGCTGTATGCAAAGAGTGGGGCAAAGGACACACTCTTTCACAAGACACAGAGCACAATCAAGGCACAGCTTGCAGCAGGAAGAAACAATGAGCAGGTGACAGACGGTGTGGAGAGCAGCTTAAAGACACTGGCTACACAGCTGGCAGGAGCATGTCAGAATGTGGCCGTACAGGCAGCAAGTGCAGCCGCTGTTACAGGAGCAGAGAGTGCAAAGGCTACAATTGCACAGCAGATTGAAGCAGTACAGGAAAACGGTTACAGTCTGGTTACCGGTTCCGCAGCACTCAGTAAGGGAACACAGTCTCTGGCAGACGCAGTTCCAACACTGACGAAGGGAATCAAGGCACTCAACGATGCCACGGTAAAGATTGTGTCCGGTGTAGATAAACTGGATGACGGGTCCCATACGCTGGCAGATGGCATGGTAGAATTCGACGAGAAGGGGATTTCCAAGATTGCGAACAGCTATAACGGAGATATCAAACCGCTGACCGACAAACTGCAGGCAATGCTTGATGCGGGTGAGGATTACCAGACATTTACAAAGGTTGCAGACGGTGTAAACGGAAGCGTAAAATTTATTTATAAACAGGATGCGATCAAGGCAGACAGTGAAAATAACAAATAATTTTGATGGTCGGAGGAAAAAGGATGAACTGGATGGAAAACCTGCTGATAGTAGCAGGGGTATCTCTGGATATTTTCGCAGCAATGGAATGCCAGGGATCACTGGTTGCAAAAATAAATAAAAAAAATCTGACAGTGATCTGTGGAATCGTTGCGCTGGCACAGCTGATTACGTTATATCTGGGGCATTTTTTGTCCTCCCTGTTCTGCCGTTACCGGTCGGTGCCGGACGAAAAGCTGCTGGGACAGATTATATCCATGGTGATTTTTATGATTCTTGGCATCCGGCTGATGGTAAAAGCAATCCGAAACGAACATGTGGAAGAACATCTGGAACATCATCTTGGAATCCGGAGATTTGTCCGCATGGCATGTATCAGTGGAATTTACACGCTGCTTACGGGAATTGCATTTGGATTTCTGGAAACGAATGTGCTTATGATTCTGATCATGATTGTTGTATGTACCGTTGCATTTGTGATCGGCGGCATCTATACCGGATACCGTGTCGGATATGAAGCAAAAACCAAAGTATATATCGTTGGCGCACTGTTGCTGTGGGTGGCAGGACTGGATGTATTATTTGGAAGAATTTTATAAAGAGCGTTATTAGTGGAAGAAAACCGGCCATATTCTGGCTGGTTTTCTTTTCTTATATGTGTATAATAAACATGTATGAAAGCGTAAGGCAGGTGCATAAAATGGATTATACGGTTCTTGATCTGGAGATGACGGGACTGGCTCCGAAAAGGGACAAAGTAATAGAAATCGGGGCGGTTCGTGTACGGAACGGAGAGATTGCAGATACATATGGAACGCTCGTGCGTCCGGGAATGTCAATTCCGGAAACGGTAGTACAGCTGACCGGGATTACAGATGAAATGGCGGCTTTGGGGAAAGAAGAGAATGTGGCAATGCAGGAACTTCTGCAATTTATCGGGGATGATATTCTTGTGGGACATAATCTGATTTTTGATTACAGTTTTCTGAAGCAGTGGGCCGTCAATCAGAAAATTCCACTGGAATTGTCGGCCTGTGATACCCTGCGGATTGCGCGGGCACTCCTTCCGGGGGCACAGTCGAAAAAACTGGAAAGCCTGTGCGAATATTTTCAGATTGAACGGGAACATGCACACCGGGCTCTGGATGATGCAGTAGAAACCTATAAGGTATTTGAAAATTTAAAATCCATAGAAGGTGCTTCCATGGAACTGTTTGTCCCGAAACCTCTGGTGTATAAGGCAAAGAGACAGACGCCGGCAACGGAGCATCAGAAAGAACGGCTCAGGGAACTGATGGAACAATATGGAAGGAAAGACAGTATCAGCTGGGAGACTCTTACACGCAGTGAAGCCTCCCGGCTGCAGGATAAGATCAGGGCTGGAAACTTTTAAGTTTTTCCAGAATGATTTTTTGCGGAAACGGCGCAAGCTGCGCAGCTGCTTCCTGCAGCTGCAAGATTCCGGAGAGATTGCCCCCGGTCTGATAGATGGCTGCCAGCTGTGTGTAGATGCTGCTGTTGTCGACATGACAGGAAACTGCAAATTCCAGCAGCTGGCGTGCCTGATCGGTATATCCGGCATCACTCAGTTCCTGGGCATAGATGGCAGCATTTCGTTCAAATGTGGAAAAACGGTCATCACATGCGCTGAGTTCATCCAGGTTTGCGACACCATATTCAAGTTTCAGGTCGGTGTTACTCATGGAAGAAAGATTCAGCATTTTCTGACCGCATAGTGTTTCCAGTGATTTTTTGGCATCGGTCGTAAGGTTTTGTGGTATTTTATCTTCTGTTATGATAAGATAATTAAGATTGCTGATATCTTTTTTGCGTGTGAAATTCGCACTGTGCTCCCGGTCCCAGAACTGTTTTTCGAGATTTTCCTGGGCGCGTTTATTTTTATGCATCAAAAAGTTAATATATAGCAGAAAAACGATAAAAATAGCAAGAAATACAAACATAATGGAAATCCTTTCTGATATTGTTGTGTATTCATTATAACTGATTTTGCGAAAGAGGTGAATAGTATGTATAATTTTAATGGTTCAAAACGAAAAAGACAGCTGATTGCACTCATATCGTTGGTTGTTATCGCTGCAATGGTTGTTACAACACTGGTTTCAGCGCTGATTTATGGGTAGCGGCACTTGAAAAAGTGATTGTTTATGTTAAAATACAAGATAACGCTAAAATTATTTTAAAGGAAGAATATGAAGAAGATAACAAAGTTAGGAATGGCTGCAGCAGTGCTTTTTTGTGTGGTGGGACTCGGTTCTCATACACAGGCAGCGATGGCAGCAGAGGAGACTACCATTGAAAATGGAATTTCCATCGGAAATGTAAACGTCGGAGGAATGACAGAAAATCAGGCGATATCTGCGGTAGAAGAATACGTGGATGGGCTGATGGATACAACTTTTACGCTGAAAGGAGAAACCGGTTCCATTCAGATGACTGCGGAAGATATGGGAGTGACCGCGGATGCGGATACTGCCGTGCAGGAAGCTTTGGCGGTGGGACACGCCGGAAGTCTGATCAACCGGTATAAAACCCTGCAGGATCTCAAAAAGAAAAAACTGGTTCTCGATATGCATCTGAGTGTAAACAAACAGGCGACGGCCGAAAAGATATATGAGAGCGCAGATGATCTTGCCGTCGGGGCTGTTGATAATGGATTAAAGCGTGTCAATGGAAAATTTGAATTTGTAAAGGGAAAAGAAGGCGTCGAGGTGGATGTCGTAAATTCCGTGTATGCAATCAATGATTTTCTTGCACAGGGCTGGGACGGCTCCAATAATGAGATTGATCTGGTAACAAAGACGGTAGAACCGCGCGGGGATGAGAAAGAACTCGCAGAAATTACGGATCTGATCGGTTCTTATACGACAAACTTTGCAAGTTCGAGTGCAGGACGTGCAAAAAATGTCATAACCGGAGTGAGCAAAGTAGATGGTACAATCCTTTATCCGGGAGAGGAGTTTGATCTGGCAAAAACGGTCAGCCCGTTTACACAGGAGAACGGATATGAACTGGCCGGTGCCTATCAGAACGGAACGGTAGTGGAATCGTTTGGCGGTGGAATCTGTCAGGTTGCAACGACTTTATATAATGCAGTTATCCGGGCAGAACTGGAAATTACGATGCGTTTTAATCATTCCATGCTGGTTCATTATGTGGAACCGTCCATGGATGCGGCAATTGCCGGAAATTATAAAGATCTGAAGTTTAAAAATAATCTGGATGCGCCGGTATATATCGAAGGATATTGCAGTGGCGGTATCATTTATTTTAATGTATATGGAAAAGAAACGAGACCATCCAACCGGGAGATTTCGTTTGAAAGTGAAACCGTTTCAAAGACAGATCCAAAGGTGCAGTTTACAATGGATGCTTCCCTTACCGCCGGTTCGGTTTCTGTTACCCAGTCCGGACAGTCCGGATGCATTGCGCAGTTGTGGAAGATTGTGAAGGTAGACGGAAAACAGCAGAGCAGGGATCTGTTCAACAAGAGTAATTATCAGGCAACTCCAAAGCTTATTACCATTGGAACCAAAGATGCGACAAGCGAGACGCTTTCTGCTTTAAAGGCAGCAATTACAATCGGGGATGAAGCAAAAGTAAGAAGTGCGGCAGCCGGTTTAAAGACAAACGCGCAAAAGAAAGAAGAAGAGCAGAAAGAAGAAGAAAAGAAGGACGATACCGATAAAAAGGAGGACGCAGACAAGAGCGATACGAACAAGAAAGAGGATTCCTCCAAAAAGGATGAAAATAATAAAAAGGAAGATACAAAGAAGGAAGATTCCAAAAAACAGGATACCAAGAAAGAAACAACATCTTCAACAAATACATCCACGAAAAAAACACAATCGTCCAAAGAAAGCGAATAGAAAATAACAGTATGAAAGCAGGAAAATTATCCGAGTCGATATTAAAGCGCTCGGTTCTCCGACAACTTCATAATTCTGCGGTCCGGGCACCGGGAGTGGGAATCGATTTCGGTGCAGTGGATGCTTCTGCGGGAAAGCAGATCGTTACTGCGGAAGCCTGCCGTGCATTTGACACGTTTCCGGAAGCCGGCGTTTATGCGGCATTGAATAATCTTGCATGCAGTGGGGCAAAAACATTGGGGATTACGATGACGCTTCTGCTCCCGACATCCGCAAGCGAAAATGATCTGCGTGCATGGATTTCGGCAGTATCCCGTGTAAGTGAGAAAGAGCAGATTCCGGTTCTCGGAGGACACACGGAAGTTCTTCGGACAGTGACCTCTCCGCAACTGATTGTTCAGGCAGTGGGAGAAGCTGACAGGGAATTATTTGTCACAGCAGCAGGGGCGCAGCCGGATATGGATGTGATTGTGACCAAATGGGTCGGGCTGGAAGGAACAGCGATTCTTGCAACGGAACACCGGGAAGAGTTATCGGCCAGATACGCACAGCCGTTTCTTGACAAAGCGGCAAAATATATCGATTATCTCTCGATCCGTTCGGAGGCCGCAGTCGCCGCAAAGTCTGGCGTTGCTGCAATGCACGACCTCTCAGAGGGAGGCGTTTTCGGAGCTCTCTGGGAATTGGGGCAGTGTTCCGGCGTCGGACTGGAAATTGATCTGAAGAAAATACCAATTCGTCAGGAAACCATAGAAATCTGTGAATTTTTTGATTTAAATCCTTACAAGCTTCTGTCGGGAGGCAGTCTTCTTCTGGCAGCGGCAGATGGCAATGCACTGGTGCATGCGATCCGTCAGGCTGGCGAGGAAGCTGTTATTATTGGAAGGACAATCGACAGCAATGACCGTGTACTTATCAATGGAGAGGAACGCAGATTCTTAGAAACAACACAGACAGACGAATTATGGAATATGGTAAAATGTAATTAGGAGAACAATAAAATATGAGAGAGAAGATTTTAACTTTTATAGAAAAAAACAGCCGCATCGATACACAGGAGCTGGCCGTAATTCTCGGTGTAGATGAGACAGCAGTCATGAATGAGCTGGAAGCTATGGAGCAGGAGGGAATTATTTGCGGATATCACACGCTGATTAACTGGGACAAAGCCGGTGTGGAAAAAGTAACTGCACTGATTGAAGTGCGTGTGACACCGCAGCGCGGCATGGGATTTGATAAGGTTGCAGAGCGCATTTACAATTATCCGGAAGTAAATTCCGTGTATCTTATCTCCGGCGGATTTGACCTGATGGTTACATTGGAGGGGAAGACACTTCGTGAGATTTCCCAGTTTGTATCCGATAAGCTTTCTGCCTTGGATCAGGTACTCAGCACAAAGACAAACTTTATTTTAAAGAAATATAAAGACCACGGAACTGTTATGGCTCCGAAAGCAAAAGATGAAAGGATTATGATGGCATAATGAGAAATCCATTATCAAAAACAATTACAACCATTGAGCCATCGGGTATCCGGAAATTTTTTGACATTGTCAGTGAGATGGATGATGCAATTTCTCTCGGCGTCGGAGAGCCGGATTTTGATACACCGTGGCATATTCGTGATGAGGGAATTTATTCCCTTGAAAAAGGAAGAACTTTTTATACTTCAAATGCAGGTTTAAAGGAATTAAAAATTGAGATTTCCAAATATCTTGACCGGAGATTCGGGCTTTCCTATGACTATAACAAGGAGATGCTTGTGACAGTCGGAGGCAGTGAGGCAATTGATATTGCCATGCGTGCCATGTTAGATCCGCAAGATGAGGTACTTATTCCGCAGCCAAGTTATGTATCCTATGTGCCTTGTTGTGTACTGGCAAATGGAACACCGGTTCCGATCGAACTGAAGGCAGAAAACGAATTCCGCCTGACGGCAGAAGAACTTGAGGCTGCAATCACGCCGAAGACAAAGCTTCTTGTTATGCCTTTCCCAAATAACCCGACCGGGGCGGTTATGGAAAAGAAGGATCTGGAAGCAGTTGCAGAAGTGGTAAAGAAACATGATCTGTTTGTCCTGAGTGACGAGATCTATGCGGAACTGACCTATCTGGACAATCATGTATCCATTGCCTCCATTCCGGGAATGAGGGAGCGAACAATCGTGATCAACGGATTTTCCAAATCGCATGCAATGACCGGATGGAGACTCGGTTATGCATGTGGACCGGAAGTAATCATCAAACAGATGTTAAAGATCCATCAGTTTGCGATCATGTGTGCGCCGACCACCAGCCAGTATGCGGCGGTAGAGGCACTGCGCAACGGGGATGAAGATGTTGCCATGATGCGGGAAGAGTACAACGGCAGACGCCGTTATGTACTGGAGCGGTTCAAAGAGATGGGACTTTCCTGTTTTGAGCCATTTGGAGCATTTTATGCGTTCCCTTGTATTAAGGATCTGGGTATGACCAGTGATGAGTTTGCAACAAAACTTTTGCAGACGAAGAAAGTTGCGGTTGTTCCGGGTACGGCGTTCGGTGCCTGCGGAGAGGGATTCCTTCGTATATCCTATGCATATTCCCTGGATGATCTGCGGATTGCACTGGATCGCGTGGCTGAGTTTGTAACGGAGATTCGGGAGATTAAGAATTAAAAAATGGCAGAGTTAAATATTGTATTACATGAGCCGGAAATTCCAGCAAATACGGGAAATATCGGCAGGACCTGTGTCGCAACCGGTACAAAGCTGCATCTGATTGAGCCGCTTGGTTTTTCTTTATCGGAGAAACATTTAAAGCGTGCCGGCATGGACTACTGGAAAGATCTTGATGTCACCGTATATGAAAACTGGGAGGATTTCTGTAAAAGAAATCCGGGTGCAAAAATTTATTATGCGACAACAAAAGGACGTCATGTGTATTCGGATGTCCATTATGAACCGGACTGTTTCATTATGTTCGGAAAAGAGAGTGCAGGAATTCCGGAAGAAATCTTAAAGGCGAATCCGGATACCTGTGTGCGTATTCCGATGATCGGGGAAACCCGTTCTTTGAACTTATCGAATTCTGTTGCCATTGTGCTTTATGAGGCACTGCGCCAGAACGATTTTGACCATATGAAGCTGGAAGGACAGCTTCACAGACTGAGCTGGGACGATTAAAATGGGAATTATCAAAGCAAAAAATGTTGTACACGAATTTTTCCGCAGAGATGAGGAAGGCAATGTTGAGTCTATTACGACGGCACTCGATCATGTAAATCTGGATGTAAAAGCGGGACAGTTCATTGCCATTCTCGGACACAACGGATCGGGCAAGTCGACACTTGCCAAACATATCAATGCGTTGCTGACACCGACAGAAGGCGTGATCTGGGTGGATGGAATGGATGTACTCGATGAGGACAATACCATTCCGATCCGGAAAACTGCCGGGATGGTATTTCAGAATCCGGACAATCAGATCATTGCCAGTGTGGTAGAAGAAGATGTGGGATTTGGTCCCGAAAATATCGGGGTGCCGACAGAGGAAATCTGGACGCGTGTCAATCAGAGTTTAGAAGCTGTGGATATGGTAAAATATCGCAAACATTCTCCAAATAAACTTTCCGGTGGACAGAAACAGCGTGTTGCAATTGCCGGTGTTGTGGCAATGGAACCGAAATGCATTGTCTTTGATGAGCCGACAGCGATGCTTGATCCGAACGGACGCAAAGAGGTTATTGCTACCGCACATGATCTGAATAAGAAAAAGGGCGTTACCATCATTCTTATTACACATTATATGGAAGAAGTGGTTGACGCAGATTATGTGTACGTCATGGAGAAAGGAAAGATCGTGATGGACGGTACACCGCGCGATATTTTTTCGCGTGTGGACGAGCTGAAAGAACATCGTCTGGATGTACCGCAGGCAACGCTTGTGGCAGATGAACTGCGCAGCGCGGGCGTACCGATTCCACAGGGAATCCTTACGAGGAAAGAACTGGTGGATGCGATTATGTCCGTGGCAAATGCCTAGACAAAGATATGCGCACAGGCAGGAGATAAAAAGATGGCAGAAATCATTTTAGACAAGATCAATTACACATACAGCGACGGTACTGCTTATGAGATTCAGGCATTAAAGGATGTCAATCTGCAGATTCATCAGGGCGAATTTATCGGAATTATCGGTCATACGGGATCGGGAAAATCGACCCTGACTCAGCTGCTGAACGGACTGCTGCGGGCATCATCGGGAAGCATCTATGTGGATGGGCAGGACATCTATGATGAAGGGTATGATATGAAAGCCCTGCGGAGCAAAGTGGGGCTGGTTTTCCAGTATCCGGATCATCAGCTGTTTGAGACCACCTGTTTTGAGGATGTCTGTTTTGGACCGAAGAATCAGGGACTGGATCGCAAGGATATAGAACTGCGGGCATTTGAGGCACTGCGCAACGTCGGGTTTCCGGAAGAGTTATTTTATCAGCCGCCGTTTGATTTGTCCGGTGGACAGAAGCGCCGTGTGGCAATTGCCGGAGTACTGGCAATGAAACCGGATGTGCTGATTCTGGACGAGCCGACGGCGGGACTTGATCCGGCAGGGCGCGATGAAATCCTTGGACTGGTTTCTAAGATGCACAGGGAACTTGGCATCACGATTCTTCTGGTATCACACAGTATGGAAGATGTGGCGGAATATGTGGACCGCATCATTGTGATGAATCACGGTGCCGTGATGTTTGATGCTTTGCCGAAGCAGGTGTTTGCGCATTATAAGGAACTTGAGGCGGTAGGACTTGCTGCGCCGCAGGTGACGTATCTGGTACATGAACTTGCGGAACGGGGACTTCCTGTGGATACACAGGCAACCACGGCAAAAGAAGCAGCACAGACAATTCTGGCGGCACTTCGGGAGAAAAACGTCATTTAGTGTTTGCAGAGCACAGGAGAAATTTATGTTAAGAGATATTACTCTGGGCCAGTATTATCCGGCAGATTCTGTCGTACACAAACTGGACCCGCGTGTAAAATTATTTGCGACAATGATATATATTATTGCGCTGTTTACGTTCCGGGGCATTTTGGGATTTGCGATCATAACCGGTATGCTTATTTTTATGATCAAAATTTCAAAAGTACCGTTTTCGTATATCGTAAAAGGGTTAAAAGCCATTGTGGTGCTGCTTTTGATTACGGCAGTGTTTAATCTGGTCTTTACACCGACCGGTACGGAGTACTGGCACTGGGGACCGTTTCATCTGACCAGTACAGGTATTATGAATGCGGTGCTTATGACGATCCGGCTGATCTATCTGATCATTGGAACGTCTCTCATGACACTGACCACGACGCCAAACCAGCTGACCGATGGACTTGAAAAAGCATTGTCTCCGCTGAACCGGATTCACATACCGGTGCATGCGATTGCGATGATGATGTCCATTGCCCTGCGGTTTATTCCGATTCTCATCGAGGAAACGGACAAGATCATGAAGGCACAGATGGCGCGTGGTGCCGATTTTGAGGACGGCAATCTGATCCAGAAAGCCAAAAGCATGGTGCCGCTTCTGATTCCGTTATTTGTATCGGCGTTCCGTCGCGCGGACGATCTTGCCATGGCCATGGAAGCCCGCTGCTACAGTGGCGGAGAGGGACGAACAAAGATGAAACCGCTGCGCTATCAGGGAACAGACCGCAAAGCCTATGTGATATTGATTGCATTTCTTGTGCTTGTGATTGTTGCACGAGTGCTGTTGCGCTGGCCACAGTAGCAGGACGGTGACCGCCGGCAGCAGCATATAAATCATCTGAAAACAGGAAATTTGACAGAACAGGATTAAGAAATATGAGAGTAAAAATGGTCGTCGCATATGACGGAACCAACTATAGCGGCTGGCAGATTCAGCCCAACGGTGTGACCATTGAACAGAAATTAAATGAAGCATTGCAGGCGCTTCTTGGGGAAGACATCCGCGTGACCGGCGCAAGCCGCACGGACGCGGGGGTACATTCTCTGGGAAACGTCTGTATTTTTGATACGGATACCCGTATGCCGGCGGAGAAGATCAGCTACGCATTAAACCAGAGGCTGCCGGAAGATATCGTGGTGCAGGATTCCTGCGAAGTGCCGGATACCTTTCATCCACGTTTTTCCAGAAGCCGAAAGACCTATGAGTACCGGATACTAAACCGGCGGTTCCGCATGCCGACCAGGCGGCTGGATACATATTTTTATCATTATCCGCTGGATGTGGAGAAAATGCAGGAGGCCGCGGATTATCTGGTTGGCGAGCATGATTTTAAAAGTTTCTGTGCGGTCAATGCACAGTCGAAAACCAGCGTACGGACGATCTATGCATGTACGGTCACGAAAGAAGCGGATATTATCACGATCCGGGTGACGGGAAATGGGTTCTTGTATAATATGGTGCGGATCATTGCAGGAACACTGATAAAGGTGGGAGCGGGAGAGTTTGCCCCACAGGAGATGCAGACGATTTTAGATGCCTGTGACCGGAGTGTGGCAGGACCGACGGCTCCTGCACACGGACTGACAATGATCGGACTGGAGTACGAATAAACCACGGAATAGGATCATTTTTGTGTTGATTTGTTGAATATGTCGAAAAACAGATTTCCATTGTGGACAGGAATGGCACTTTTTACAGAACCTGTGGATAAAGCAGGAAAAAGCGGTATTTGAGGGACAAATCTGCTTGACAATAAAAGACCCGGGTAATATAATATATAAGTCTGTGATAGTACGTAAATGTGAGCCAAAAGCCCCGGCGAGCATTTAAACTATATAGAAAAGCAGAGCAGGAAAGAGCAGCGTCCGGACATACGAGGCTTGAAACTGTTCGCATTTTATTGATTTGAATATCTATCAAGGAGGAAAAACCATGAAAACATTTATGGCAAGTCCTGCTACCATCGACAGAAAGTGGTATGTAGTAGACGCTGAAGGCAAGACATTAGGACGTTTAGCATCAGAAGTTGCTAAAGTATTAAGAGGAAAGAATAAACCAATCTTCACACCACACATTGATACCGGTGATTATGTAATCGTTGTGAACGCTGAGAAGATCAAAGTAACTGGTAAGAAGTTAGATCAGAAGGTATATTACCGTCATTCAGGATACGTTGGAGGAATCAAGGAGACAACTCTTAAGGAAATGCTCAACAAGCATCCGGAGCGTGTCATCGAGTTCGCTGTTAAGGGAATGCTTCCAAAGGGACCTTTAGGACGTCAGATGTACACAAAGTTATTTGTATACGCAGGACCAGATCACAAGCATGCAGCTCAGAAGCCAGAAGCTTTAACATTCTAATCAGAGGAGGTAAACAACATTGGCTAATACAAAGTATTACGGAACAGGAAGAAGAAAATCATCTGTTGCCAGAGTTTATTTAGTACCTGGAACAGGAAAGATCACAATCAATAAAAGAGATATTGACGAGTACTTAGGTCTTGAGACTTTAAAGGTAATCGTTCGTCAGCCATTAGTAGCAACTGAGACAGTTGACAAGTTTGACGTTTTAGTAAACGTAAAGGGCGGCGGATACTCAGGACAGGCCGGTGCCATCCGTCATGGTATCTCCCGTGCACTCCTTCAGGTAGATAACGAGTACAGACCTACTCTTAAGGCTGCTGGATTCTTAACAAGAGATCCACGTATGAAAGAGCGTAAGAAATACGGTCTCAAAGCAGCTCGTCGTGCTCCGCAGTTCAGCAAGAGATAATCGACTGCTCAGACTATATCAAAATGGTTCAAAAACCCCGGAAAATCAAGGTTTTCCGGGGTTTTCTTATACCTAAACGGGCTGATATAGTTTGACCTCATTTGACCAAACGAGAGCCTTTTTCACCCAATTTTTAGTGGTTAAATATAGGACAATGCTTGCTTTTATCCGTGATAACAATACCGCCAAGTCAGTTACAGAAATATTTGACTGGTTGTATGGTTAGGAATAAAATCCATTCCCGCTAACGAGATTAACCTTACACCTCTATTACTGAAAAAATAAGAAACGTAGCGCCATTCGGAAGAAATACTGAACCGAATGAGGGGTGGAATTTAATCTTGCGAAAAAAGAAATAAAATTCGACCTCCGCTTAACGTGACTCTTTTTTCAGAGGATTAAGATCTCAAAAAAAGAATATCAGCATATGAAGCATAAAACAACTTGTTTCTAATAGTAAATTCCAGTTTTGAAGAACTTTGCAAAACTAACTTCCATAAAAATCATGATATTTTGATTTGCCAGAATTTACTTATGCAAGCGATTAGCTAAATCAGAACTAAAACTTGCAAACTGGAAGCTCGGATTCCAATTCAGCAATGGTGATAAATATTTTGCGAAAAATGGCTGAGAAAGAATTTATTTATAAATTTCGCAGAAAAACTGCAAAAACAATCCGTAAATATTGACCAAGGCATTTTTAACTGTTATAATAGTGACTGAAAATACGAATACTGAGAATGGAGGTATTCAATTATGCTGATTCAGTTTACAGTGGAAAATCACAGGTCAATAAAAAACAGTACCGTGATCAGTTTTGCGGCCTCTAAGGATAAGTCATTTGATGAGTATCTGCTTCGTCCAGATGAAAAGAAGGCATTGCTGCCCGTACTTGCAATTTACGGTGCAAATGCAGCCGGAAAAAGTAACGTATTACATGCAATGATGACGATGAAAGAAATGGTTGTGGGAAATGCTGCAAAAGTTTCTAAGGGACAAAAGTTGCCGTGGGAGCCGTTTGGAGGAACAAAGGTTCCGACTTCTTTTGAAATGGTATTTATTTTTCAGGGAGTTCGTTACACGTACGGTTTTTCTTTTGATGCAAAGAAGATTTACAAAGAGTATCTTTACCATTGGCCGAATGGCCGTGAAGCCTTAATTTTTTCAAGAGAAAATGGAGTGTATGAGTTCCGGGAAAATGTAAATGAGCAGGTTACTCTGAGTAACCGAACACCGGACAATAAGCTCTATCTGGTGTCCTCTAATGACTGGAATCTGCCTCAGACGGAAAATGCTTATCAGTGGTTCCTGGAAAAGTTGACATTCCTGATGGATGAAGAGCCAGCTACCTCAGAAACTGTTGCCCAGATTGTCAGCGGTGATGATAAGAAAGCTCGAATCTTAAAAGAATTGATGCTTGCCGATCTTGGAATCACCGATGTTACAATCAAGAATACCTCTGGTAAAATACCGGTTATTACGACAACACATCGAATTATTAACGAGGACGGTACAACAGAATACTTTCAGCTTTTAATGGAGCAGGAATCTGTCGGTACACAACACTTTTTTGCCCGCATCGGAGGATGGTTGCAGGCACTTGAAAACGGCGCACTTTTAGTTGTTGATGAAATTGAAGATAGTCTGCATCCTCTTTTAACCAGAAGGTTGATTGAAATGGTGCAGGATAAGGCTGTCAATACAAAGGGAGCGCAGCTGATTTTTACAACACACGATGCAATGCTGCTTGACTTGAATTTCTTCCGTAGAGATCAGATTTGGTTTGCTGAAAAAAACGATGAGACTTGTGCAACAGAGCTTTACTCGTTGGCATCTTTCTCTCCAAGAAAAGGAGAAAATGTGCGTAAGGGTTATCTTCAGGGACGATTTGGTGCAATCCCTTTTATCGGAGGTGACGCCTGATGAGCAAGATGCGAAAAGAGTATGATCCGAACAAAGTTAAGCGGCGGAAGCGTAAACCGATTGTTTATATCATCTGCGAAGGAAAAGAAACAGAGACACTTTATTTCAAACATTTTCGTTCACGAAACTGCCTGGTGGATATTATCCCAATTCCATCAAAACATAAAGCGGCGGAACATTTGGTGAAACACGCAAAATCTCTGATCTCTCAAGCAGATTATTATCCGAAAGACGGAGATCAGCTTTGGTGTGTATTTGACCGTGATGATAATAAAGACTCTGAGCTTCAAGCTGCAATTTCCTATTCGGAGAAGCATGGGTACAAAATCGCATATTCCAATCCGGCATTTGAATATTGGTATCTGCTCCATTTTGAAAAACGGAATGGATATTTGAAAGATTCCGCTACGGTAATTGACATCTTGAAAAACAAAGGATATTTGGAAAATTACGGAAAAAGTGTGGATGTTTTTGAAGAATTGCAGGAACACCAGCCAGAAGCTATTCAGTACGCAAAAGAACGAGTGGAGAGATTAACCAGAGATCAGGTTGCTGTGATCTGCCGAGACAGTAATCCGGTAACGACAGTCTATGAGCTGGTTGAATTTTTGAATAGTAAAAGAACATAAAATGTGCATAATGACAGAAAGCTGTCACTTCGACGATAAAGATTCGTTGGGTGGCAGCTTTTGTGTTTGGAGAGGAGGAAGCATTATGGCAACCACAAGAATCATGCCGCTTCATGTTGGCAAAGACCGCACAGAAAGTCGGGCGATCAGTGACATCATCGATTATGTAGTAAATCCACAGAAAACAGATAATGGCAGGCTCATTACCGGCTATGCGTGTGACAGTCGGACTGCGGATGCAGAGTTCCTTCTGGCAAAGCGGCAGTACATTGCCACTACAGGACGAGTGCGTGGCACAGATGATGTGATTGCCTATCATGTACGCCAGTCCTGCCGCCCCGGTGAGATTACCCCGGAAGAAGCAAACCGGCTGGGCGTAGAATTTGCAAGGCGTTTTACCAAAGGCAATCATGCCTTTGTGGTCTGCACTCACATAGACAAGTCGCACATTCATAATCACATTATCTGGTCATCGGTCAGCTTAGAATATGACCGGAAGTTCCGAAACTTTTGGGGCAGCACCAAGGCGGTTCGTCGGCTAAGTGACACCATCTGTATTGAGAATGGACTGTCCATTGTAGAGAATCCGAAACTTCACGGAAAGAGCTATAACAAATGGCTGGGCGATCAGGCAAAGCCATCTCACCGAGAGCTGCTTCGTGTGGCGATTGACAACGCATTATCACAAAGTCCTGCTGACTTTGAAGAACTGCTGAAGCTGTTGCGAGAATATGGTTGTGAAGTCTCAAAGCGCGGAAAATCGTATCGACTGAAACTCTCTGGTTGGGAGAAAGCCGCCCGCATGGACAGTCTGGGCGAAGGATATGGATTGGAAGATTTGCGGGCAGTTCTCTTAGGGAAGAAAGCACATACCCCGCGAAAGAAAACAGTCACACAGGCAGAGCCGCCGAAGGTCAATCTGCTGGTGGACATTCAGGCAAAATTGCAGGCTGGAAAAGGTGCTGGCTATGCGCGATGGGCTAAAGTTTTCAATCTGAAGCAAATGGCGCAGACCATGAATTACCTGTCAGAGAATAATCTGCTGGAGTATGCGGTTTTGGAAGAAAAGGCTGCGGCTGCCACGGCACATCACAATGAACTTTCGGCGCAGATCAAAGCGGCTGAAAAGCGCATGGCAGAGATTGCTGTTCTGCGTACTCACATCGTAAATTATGCCAAGACCCGTGAGGTCTATGTGGCATACCGCAAGGCGGGCTACTCTAAGAAATTCCGGGAAGAACATGAGGAAGAAATTCTGCTCCACCAGGCTGCTAAGAATGCCTTTGATGAGATGGGCGTCAAGAAGCTGCCCAAGGTCAAAGAGTTGCAGACAGAGTACGCAAAATTGCTGGAAGAAAAGAAAAAGACCTATGCCGAGTACCGGCGTTCCCGTGAGGAAATGCGGGAGCTTTTAACGGCAAAGGCAAATGTAGATCGAGTGCTGAAAATGGAGGTAGAACAGGATGTTGAAAAAGAAAAAGACCACGGCCAGCGGTAAGCTGGTCCTGGTCAAAAGCGTTCGCAGAACGCGCAGCCACAGAATGAAATTCTGTGTTCAAAGGGGCTTGGGGGCGCTGCCCTCAACAAGCAAGCGGAGAGGAAAATCACGGAGGGATTTTCTTCTCTGCGGGCCTGTGTGTATTAACACAGGCATTGCTTGCCTCTTTTCTCCGAAAATGAAAAGAACCAGTGAGAGAATCGTTAAATTTCACTCACTGGCTCAATTCGTTTCAAATTTTTTTGACAACTCTGTCAGTTCTTTCACCGTTTCCTGGGTGTGATGCAGCAGGGTGTCACGCATTTCTGGCGGACAGCTGGAATAAAGCATTTTCATCTGATTGACACCTTCATCTTCCAGAGAAATATCTGGATTTATAAGCGTATCTAAAGAGATGTGCAGGACCTTTGCCAATGCTCTCAAAATCAAATAGGAAGGATTCATTTTCCCTTTTTCGATATTGGCGATTTGCTTTACAGAAACATGGCTCAGATCAGAAAGTTCCTGTTGTGTCAGTTCTTTATTCTTTCGGGCTTCCCGCATTTTTTGCCCTAAAGCAGTTAAATCATCAATCGGCATAATCGTTCACCTCAATAATATTGTATCGTTCCGTTTTACTTTTCGGAATAACCTTATTATGCCAGTTAATAGGCCTGATTATGCTGATTTTGAAAATATAGAATACTTTCATCTGTGACCTTGATGGTCTATTTTGCTATTAAGAACTTTTCTTAAACTATGTTGCTTTTTTGAAGTTCCATGTGTTATACTGTTATACACAACAGCATAACAGTTAAAACACACGGAGGATGCAGCAATGAAACTGATTATTTCAAATGTATCTGGCGTCCCCATATACGAGCAGATTAAACAGCAGATCAAGGCGGCTATTTTATCGGGCGAACTTCAAGCCGAAGAAACTTTGCCCTCCCTTAGAACACTTGCCAAAGACTTAAAGATCAGCGTCTTAACAGTGACAAAGGCATACACAGAATTAGAGCAAGAGGGCTTTGTTAAAAATGTGCAGGGGCGCGGATGTTTCGTAATGGGATCTGGTTCAGAACTGATTAAGGAGCAGCTTATTTGCAAAGTAGAAAACAATCTTACCGAAGCAATAAAAGCTGCAAGAATGGCAAATCTATCCACAGAGGAATTACATCGCCTTTTGGACATTTTAACGGAGGTAAAAACAGATGACTAATTATTTAGAGGTAACGAATCTTTCAAAATCTTTTGATTCTTTTCAGCTTCACAATATCAGCTTTACTTTGCCAAAGGGATATATTATGGGCTTGATCGGCCCGAATGGTTCTGGCAAAACAACGACAATCAAACTGATTTTGAATATGCTCAAGCGCACCGGCGGCACAGTCAAAGTGATGGGGCTGGATAATATCGCAGAAGAACAAAAAGTAAAATCAGAGCTGGGCGTTGTTTTCGATACAAATTATTTCAGTGATGATTGGAAAGTGTCGCAGGTTGAAAAATCCATTTCGGTATTTTATCCAAATTGGGACAGCCAGAAATTTGCGGATATGTTACGGAAATTTCACATTGCACCAACCAAAAAGGTAAAAGAACTTTCCAAAGGTATGCAGATGAAGTTAATGCTTGCCTGTGCGTTTTCATACGACGCCAAACTGCTGATCCTCGACGAGCCGACCAGTGGACTTGATCCGGTTTCCAGAGATGAACTTTTGAAAATTCTTTCAGAGTATATTGAAGATGGCGAGCATAGTGTTTTGTTCTCCACCCATATCACAGGCGATTTGGAGCGTGCAGCCGATTATATTACCTACATCAGCTATGGCGAGCTGTACTTTACTGGCAGCAAAGATGATTTTGTAGATATGTTCCGCATTGTAAAAGGTGGAATTGAGGAACTGTCCGATGATCTGAAAAATAAGGCGGATGGTATTCGTACATTCCCTACGGGATTTGAGGCTCTGATGAAAACCGAAGATATTAACGATTTCTCCAACCTGACCGTTGAGCCTGCCACCATTGATGAGATTGTAGTGTTTACAAGCAAGAAAGGTGACGATTATGAGTAATATTTTGAAATCTACAAAATTAGATATTGCATTGGTAAAACCATATTTTAAGACGATTTGCTTTACCCTGCTTCTGCCGATTGTGTTTGCCGCAATCAATCGTTCTTTGCTGACAGGGGTATCATTTGCTATGTGCTTTATTGCCATGACGACGGGATATACCTTTTCCATCACAGAAAAAAACAGTATGGATCGTCTGTTTGGTATTTTACCTGTTCGTAAAAGCGAGCTTGTGATCGGACGCTATGTTTTCGTCCTTGCAATGGGGCTTCTTTCCCTGATTATTTCTTTGATTGCACAGCCGCTTGTCTTGAAAGTGCTGGGTGAAACAGTTGGCGCATTTGACATTGTGACCGCCGCTATTGCAGGAGTATTCTTATTTGCACTCTATACTGTGTTCCAGATTCCGGGATATTACAAGTACGGTTCAATCAAAGGACGGGTATTTATGTATATTCCAGTGGCCGGTTTTTTGGTTACTTTACTTCTTCTCTCTAAAATGCCAGCTATCGGGAACTCAATTATTTCAGTCGTTGAATCTTCTCCGATACTTCTCGTTTTCCTTGCGGTTTTTGCTATTGTCGTGATGTATGCGGTTTCGATCTTCTTGTCCATTCGGATTATGAAGAACAAAGAAATGTGAGGTGATTGTATGGATTTCACAATTTTGGCAGTTGTGCTTTTGCTTGGTGTTGGCGTTCCTATCCGTAATAAACTCATACGGAAATATCGGGATAAGAAAAAGAATGATCGCAATTCGGAGTGAACAATATGGAGAAAACAGAGTTCATCCGCTGCCCAGTCTGCGGGAATAAAACACGCGACAAAATTCGGGAAGATACCGTACTTAAAAATTTTCCTCTCTTTTGTCCAAAATGTAAAAGTGAATGTCTAATCGACATTGAACAATTAGACTTACGATTAGCATTATGGGAATACCGTCGTTACTAATGACAGTATTCTGTTTGCTTTATGAGAAAATGCTCAATGCTGGAATGGGCAATAAATTTGAATTTGACAAGGAGATAATAATGATACCAATTTCTGATATTCTCATCCGCTCAATTAGTGGGTATGTGTTTATGGTTCCAGTCTTCGTACTGTATTTCTTGTGGCTCAAAAAATTGGGGAGAACACAAAGTTTTCTCCATACCGCTGCAGTGTTTGTTTTTGGTTATTATTTATTCGGACTTTTGACCGTCACAGGCATCGGCTTTACAAGCACAATGACCTTTCGCCCGAACATTTCTTGGACTCCATTTATCGGTATGATAACTGGGCCAATTGATACCATTCTGAATATTATTCTGTTTGTCCCGTTGGGATTTTTCCTGCCGCTGCTGTACAAGAAATATCATCACATGAAGACGGTTGCATTGACTGGCTTTCTGTTTTCTTTGGCTGTTGAAATTGTCCAGATGTTTGGCTGGGGTTCTTCCGACATCAATGACTTGATGACAAATACCGCTGGAGCCTGTATTGGATTTTTAGTTTATTGTCTGCTGTCAAGAATCTTGCCTGCCAATCTGAAAAAGCAACTTCAATCCAGCCGTGTCAATGCTGTGGCTGAAGTACTTCTCTTTGCTATTTGCACATTTGCCATTATGGTCACGGCTCAGACTTGGTTTGTCCATGATGTGCTGAATGTTCCATAAATTGTATCGGAAACAATCGGTCTCAGATATAAAAAAATAGTGTCTTCTGTTTGACACACCTGCAGACCGATTTTTCCGTATTGAACTTAGTCGCGTCAACGAAGCCACTACCTATGGAATTTCAATCTTTTCCTTCCTGTTATGCTTGGACAGATTGAATAATTCTCTTTGTGTTATATCTATTATTTTTAGGTAATAGTCCACAACGGCTTCTAACATGAAGGTACAAAAAATAAAAGTTGATCCTCAATCAACCCTATTATTGTACTCTTCAATTCATACTTTTCGATCTCAATGGTAGTATGGTTAGATAGACATCTGTTGCCGCTATCCCTTGGTAAGTTACCCGTTCAGCTTACCTACAAATTTAGAATACAATAAATGGCATCATTTGAACAGACTATATTTTTGGGATGAACTGTTCTACTATGAGAGCTTCGGTCTGTTTGCTGTGCTGATTCTGGTACAGTTGGCGGCCACCGGCGCAGCAGCGTTCCGCTTTTACTACAAACAAAGAAAAGGCTGAATAGAAAATAGGTATCATCAATCAAAAATATCATTGGAGGTATAACTTATGGAAAAAGAAACAATGGGAACTGTAATTTCAGTTACAAAACAATGGTGGTTAAAAGTGAATCGTAAACCTGCCCGCGTTCATGCGATGGATGGCGCAGCCTTTCCGCATACTATCAAGGTCAAATATACGATAGACGGCAAAGATTACATCTGCCGAAAATGGATTGGCGCAGGAAACAAAGTCCCTGACAAGGGAACAACGATTAAAGTTACCTATTGTGAAGATAAGCCATCGAAAGCAAGAATTGAACTCTAATCAATAAATTTATTAAAATACGGAGGTGATGATGTGATGGGACATTAGCTGTTTTTGATATAGAAGAATCCGGCAAGCAGATCGGAGAAAAGTTATTTCTGCTTCTTAACGAGGAACAAAAGAATGCTCTAATGCAATATATTTTGGAACAAGGAGTCTGTCATGGAACGGTATTCAATTCCTGTCACACTTCCTCCGCATCAAAGAAAAATCCTCTAACAGAAATACAGGAAGGCGAGCTTTATCTATGCCTGGAACACCGCACTGTCAGGGTTAGGGAACGGATGATCAACCTGACAAGTAAGGAGTTTGATATACTGGCATTGCTCATTGCCAATCCCAAACGTGTTTTTACTTACGAACTGATTACCGATTTGGTTTGGAAAGAGGATTGTGATTTCTATTCGAGAAAAGCGATTCATAATCATATAAGTAAGCTGCGTAAGAAATTGCGCTTTGAACCGGATCTTCCAAACTATATTGAGAGTGTCGCCGGGATCGGCTATAAATTTGAACATCTATAACATGAGCCCACAAGGTGTTGTTTCCCCTTGTGGGCTTGCTTTTTGCAGCATATATTCTAAGAGCGGAATATGTAGAAAATTGCGAATATAAAGAGTAAAAAGCGAATATCTGCGGACTGATAAAGGAAACATAACCGATATAATTTTCTCCCAAGGAGGTATCAAGCAGCCGATTCAGGTTCCTCCTTGATGGGAGGAAATGCCTATGCGTCTATGCAACACAGATCTGCAGATAAACTGCTTTACATTCAGTCACCTATACGTCGTAGTCCAGCTCGTATGGATTGCGGCGTTTTTGGTTTCGACAAAGTTTGAGCATTTTCGCTGTCAACCTCCCGGAAAAATTTCATACTGCTGCTTTGGCGCGCCTGTTCTTTGTACGGGCGCGCTTTTTTGTACCCTTTTTTTAATCAGAAAGAGACTTAGACCTTATCGCTGCCGCAGCCCACCCTCTGATTTCGATTTTTGCCATCAACTCAAACATCGAAATTGGAGGAAATTACTATGAAGAAAATCAATCTTCGGGATTATTACCCGTATTATACACAGGACATGATCGTTGAGGTGCCGGATGAAGTTGCTTTGTTGCTTCGGGAATATATGTTGTTGGAAGAAGCCTATCGGATTCGTACATACCGCTATAAAGCATTTTACTCTCTGGATCGAGACGAAGGTATTGAGCGTGAGATATTGCAAAAGCCTCTTAACCCGGCAGAAATTTGGGAACAGCGCCAAATGACGGAGTTGATTTATAAAGGTCTTTCCAAACTTCCGGTAAAGCAGCGCCAACGAATCTATGCACACTTTTTTCTTGGCATGAGCAAAGCAGATATTGCCAAAGCGGAAGGAACACACAAAAGCCGGATCACCCGTTCTATCGAAGCCGGATTGCGTAGTCTGGAAAAATATTTCAAAGAAATTTTATAACAGACGGCAACTTTGCCCCTAAAAATGTACTGAATAGTAGAGGGACATATTCGGCGGGACAAGCTGGACGGGTGTGGTAAGGAAGCATATACATCCTCCCACCCCAACTGCAATATCAATTTGTCTGCCATGCCCCTTGCTTGTTCCTTGACAACCGAATATACGCTGTTACAGGTACTTCATTCTGTGTTCCGAGCGGCAGATGGGGCGGCGCGGTGACAGGCGGCCTAAGGAGGTGATGGATCCAGGCTGTCCGAGCGATAAACGCAACCTACGAAACCGGCTGTGGCAGGCCGGACGCGATAACGACGCAGATCATAATGGTACTTCTTCACAGCTTCCTAAAGACTTGGGGAGAGTTCCTGCGGCGTTTGCTTGCTCTGGCAAAGCGGCGGCGTATGCGGGACTATGATGCGGTGACGCTATCCGCAGCCTGTAACAGCCCCGTCCTTATAACAGAAGGACTTGCCGGGGTGCGTGGCAAATACGGCAGTAAAATCGAAATCAGATATAATGGGCCGGATTTATGTGTGTAATAACCATAGATCCGACCTATTCATGTGGTTTTGATAACACAGTTTTCAGAAGGGAGTTGATACTATGGAATTGAATACCATTGTCAGTGAAGTGGGTACACTGGTAGACATTCGGGATGTCTCTGTCAACAAAGAACTTTCCCGTGATGAACGGATTGCAGAATTCGTTCAGCAAATCAAAAATCCATACCATTTTAAGTGTGGGCGTTTTACTGTACAGGCCAGCTTTTCTGCTGAAGGTGCTACCCTGGAAGAATGTATCAAGGGTATTTTGCGATAGGTGCAATTTTAAGAAAGGGGCTGACTTTTCCGTAAAAGCATGGTAGAATAAGAATCGGAAAAGGAATTGAATATGGCATAACCACACTTCTTGAATTGCGGGGATTTTTCTGTGCAACGAAAGGAGTGTTTTTTTATGCAGGTTTACAAAGCGATTAAGTACATCCGTCTTTCTTATACGGATGATAAAACAGTAGAAAGTGACAGCGTTGCTAACCAGCGGCGCCTGATCGATGACTACATAGCCCGACACCCGGAAATTGAGGTTGTGGCAGAAAAAATTGACGATGGTTATAGTGGTGTTTTGTTTGATCGCCCGGCATTTCAGGAAATGATGCGGATGATCGAACAAGGCGAAGCTAACTGCGTGATTGTCAAAGACCTCTCCCGCTTAGGTCGTGAGTACATAGAAACAGGCCGTTATATGCGCAGGGTATTTCCAGCCTATGGAGTGCGTTTTATCGCAATTAACGATAATGTGGACACGGAAAATGACGCTGCCGATGATCTCACGGTTTCTGTCAAAAACATTATGAATGAGGCTTACTGTCGGGATATTTCCGTTAAGACACGGAGCGCCCTGGAAGTAAAACGGCGCAGCGGGGATTTTGTAGGTGCTTTTACCATTTATGGTTATGTGAAAGTCGGCGATAAACACAAGAGCTTGGAAGTAGACGAATATGCTGCTAATGTTGTGAGGGATATTTTCAGAAAACGGCTGGAGGGATTCAGCGCTTCCCATATAGCGGATGAACTGAACCGATTAGGAATTCTTTCGCCTTTAGCGTATAAGCGCAATCACGGAATGCCTCATGCAAAAGGTGGCTATACAGACCGAAAGGATTGCAAATGGTCTGCAACTACAATCATCCGCATTTTGCAGGATGAAACTTACACCGGAACACTGGTCCAGGGCAAACAGACAACGCCCCATTTCAAATTAAAAGAGCGTGAGGACAAACCTTCTTCGGAATGGATTCGTGTGGAGGGAACCCATGAAGCGATCATACAAAAGCACGATTTTGATCTGGTGCAACGGCTCCGCAGGATTGACACAAGGACTTCTCCCAAATCGGATAAGGTTTACCTGTTTTCCGGTATTTTGATCTGCGGATGCTGTGGCTGCCGTATGACCCGCAAGACGAACCGCTATAAAGACAAAGAGTATCACTATTATTACTGCCCGACCGGCAAAAAGAATGGCTGCACATCGTCGGTCATGCTGAAAGAGTCGGATCTGATTGAATGTGTGCAGGACAGTTTGAAAGGACATATTGAAAATGTTGCTTCTCTGGATGCCCTGCTGTCCAGTATCAGTCAGGAACGGATCAACCGGGAATTGGCGCAGGAATATGCCGCACAGATCAGAGTAAATGAAAAGCGTGTGGCACAGACCGAGGGCTTTAAGGCAAAACTCTATGAAAATCTGGTGAGTGGAATTCTGACAAAGGAAGAATTTCTCTCTTATAAGCGAAAATACAATGCAGATATTGAACTGTTCCAAAAGGCAATCGCTGAATGGAACGATAAACTTACAGATGTATTGGAAAACCGAAGCGAACGAAACCGTTGGATCAACCATTTTATGAAATTTTCTACTATGGAGGATATTGACCGCCGGGCAGTCATGCAGCTTATCCGAAGCATACGGGTAATGGGTAAAGATGAACTGCATATTGAATTTAATTACCAGGATGAATATCAGAAAGCAATCTCTTTGGCTGAACAGATTGCTACAAAAAATGAAGAAAGGATGGTGAGCTAAATGGCAAGAAAAAGCAGAAAACAGACGGCAGCTCCTATGCCGGCACCATCTTTGTATGTACATGTGGCTCTGTATATCCGTCTTTCTGTGGAGGATAACAAAAAGCGGGGTTGCTCAGTAGAAAACCAAAAACTGGTACTGAATGACTTTCTTTCGGATAAACCGGACTTCGTTGTGTATGATACTTATATCGACAACGGAGCGACAGGGACAAATTTTCACCGCCCTGGATTTCAGCAAATGCTATCTGATATTGAAGCAGGCCACATTAACTGTGTGATTGTTAAGGATCTTTCCCGATTAGGGCGAAATTCTATTGACACAGGTTATTATATCGAACAGTATTTCCATGCTCATAATGTTCGCTTCATTGCTGTTACGGATCAGTTTGATACAGCGGATTCCGGAAATCTTCATGGCGGTATCATGCTGCCTTTGAAAAATATGATCAATGAAGCCTATGCTCTGGACATTGGACGAAAAATCAAAGCACAAGCGCGGCAGGCTATGAAAGATGGCGACTATATTGGTGCACGGGCACCTTACGGTTACAGGAAAGACCCTGATAATTGTCATAAACTTCTGATTGATGAAAATACTGCCCCTGTGGTAAAACAGATTTTTGAATGGGCACATGAGCATGTGTCTCTGAACCGGATTGTCCGCAATCTAAATGAGATGGGGATTCCGGCACCGAGCCATTATAAAAAGGCCACTGGCGAGATTACCAGTCCGGGCCTGATTGGAAGCGGCAAATGGCAGACCCGTACAGTGATGAAAATTTTAGAAAGCGAAGTCTATACAGGCGATCTGGTGCAAGGAAAAACAAAGATTGTAGATCATCAGCAGGTCAAGGCTGGAGAAGATAATCTGATTATTGCAAAATGCACCCATGAACCGATCATCAGCCATGAGTTGTTTAATGCAGTTCAGGAATACAGAAAACAGATCTGTGAAGAAAGCAAAGCAACTCCAAAACGTCCCTACACACCAAACATTTTCAAAGGTAAAGTGTTCTGTGCTGATTGTGGCAGAAGCCTTCACAGGCAACGCGCCGAGCGCCGGAAAGGACCCGACACTTACTGGTTCCACTGCCTTACAAACAGCCGGGTAGAAAAAGATAGCTGCAAAGGTGCGATGATACAAGAGAAAGAACTGATTTCTACTGTTACGGCTATTCTTGAAAAAGAGCTGACAGTTGCGCTGGGAATGTCGCTGCCACTCTTTCAGTTGGAGGCAAGACAAAAACAGGAAAAAGATAAGCTGAAAATTCAGATGTCGGCCAAACGGCAGGAAATTGAAAAAACACGCCGGCTGATCCGTGGTCTATATGAAAATTTTGTGCAGGGTATTTTGACAAATGATGAATACTTTGAATTGAAGGCGGATTATGAATATGCTATCAATGCTCTGTCTGGTGAGATTGAAGTATTTGAAAAATCTATGGACTCTCTGGACAACCAGCTTGCCAGATACCGTGCAATGGAAAAGGATGCAAAAACACTGGCACAGGATCACGTACTGACTGTAGAACTGATCGAACGGCTCATTGAACGAATTGAGATAGACCACGAGCGGAATATTCATGTGACCTTCCGTTTCAAAAATGAATTTCAGGGAAAGGCGGTGGAACCGTGCGCAACTATGTGATTGCCCTTTATATCCGTCTTTCTGTGGAAGATTTCAAAACTGAAAGTTTGAGCATACCAAATCAAAAACTGATTCTTCGTGAAAAAGCTATGTCTCTGCCGGAATGGGATAACAGTGAGATTTTGGAATTTATTGACAACGGTCATACAGGGACAAACTTTGAGCGTCCGGCGGTGCAGGAACTTTTAACAATGGTTCAGGCCGGAAAGATCAACTGTATTATTGTAAAAGACCTTTCCCGATTTGGACGTAACAGCATTGAAACCGGCTATTTTATTGAGCGGGTATTTCCTCTTTATCACACCCGTTTTATTTCCGTCAGTGATGATTTTGACACAGCTAATTTCAAAGGTGATACCGGAGGGATTGATATTGCTTTCAAGTATCTTATTAGCGAGTGTTATAGCCGGGATATGTCCATGAAAACCAAAAGTGCAAAATACGCAAAGATGCGTCGTGGGGAATATCAGAGTGTCATCTGTCCTTACGGCTATCGCAAGAGTGCAGACGGACGTATGGAACCGGACGAGGATGTTGCCCCGAATGTGCAGATGATATTTCAATGGGCGTCTGAAGGCAACACCGCAGCCGAGATCACAAGAAAACTGTATGCCATGAATATCCCCACCCCTGGGGAATATCGCAAACTTAAAGGCAAGGACTATTACAATGTTTCCCGAACAAACGGCGTTTGGAGTACATCAACGGTCCTGCGTATTTTAGAAGATCAAAGATATATCGGTACCTATGTAATTGGCAAGAGAAAGGTAAAAGAGATTGGCAGCCGACATACACAGTTAAAGGATGAAAGTGAGTGGTTCAAAATCCCGAACCATCATCCGGCTATTGTAAGTGTGGATCTATTTGAGAGAGCCAATGCTTCAATTAAGCGTTTCTCTCTGTCAAATAAAAAGCCGCGTGATTATCTGCTCCGTGGTAAGGTGTTCTGTGGATGCTGCGATCATGCAATGTCTCTACGAAATGGTGCGTGGTTTTATTGCCGTCATTCCGAGGTGGCTGAAACGCTTCCTTGTCATGGTGTGCGCATAAAGATGGCAGATCTGGAGCAGGTTGTATTTGAAACAATTCGGGCTCAAATGTGTCCGGCATTGGGAATTGATAGCAATAAGGATAAATTGGATTTGCAGACAGTCCAGCAGGCCGAACATGAAGAAAAACTCCGTTCTATTCAAGACAGCAAGCGGCATCTTTATGAGCAGTATGCACTTGGAGAGATTGATTTGGAAACCTATCGAACACGAAAAGCGGTTTATGACACGGAACTGGTACAAGCCAAAAATGTTCATGCTGTCATCACTGCACAGACAAAGCAGATAAAAAGTGATTATGAGATTAAGCTGAAACAACAGGAAATTGTTCAGGAAGTCGGAAACGCCAACATGCTGACAAAAGCTCTGATTGACCGGCTTATCAACAAAGTTTACGTCTTTCCAGGAGATCGGATTGAGATTGAATATGCAACACAGGATTTCTTAGAAACTAAGGAATCCGAAAAGGAGGTATAACCGTGAACACCCATTTGAAACAGCTATGGGCAGCTATGAAGCTGCCCGAAAAACTTCAAAAAAAGTTATAAATTTTTTTGTCGTGGGCTTGACATACGGGTGGCGCAGATCGTGGAACCGAATCAGCGGAAGCTCCGCCTGTTTTAACAGTGTTTTTAATCGGTGGTAAGCATAGTCGGGGTGCATCGGTTTTTCGGGCTCATAAATATTTGGGAATATCCATTCGCTGACTGCCGTTTCTTTTCGCTTCCGCAGAAGTTCCGCAGTGCTCGGCGGCAGGATAATCGTGCGCGTTCCCGTTTCGGTTTTGGTTTCGCCGATATTCAATCCGCCGCCTTTCCTTTTAGCAACCGAGCGCCTCACTTTCAGCTTTCCGTTTTCCGCATCGAAGTCCTCCCACTTCAGTCCGCAGATTTCACCCCGCCGCAGTCCTGTGGTCAGCTCGGTGTAGAAGAAATCGTACCACCGCTCATCCTGTCGGATGCGCTGCATGAATCGCTCAAGCTGTTCGTCATTGAGTATCTGCTTCGGCGGATAATTGTTTTTGGGAATCGTTGTGCCGACCGTTGGATTTTTAACAATCAGCCGTAGGCGCACCGCCATATCCAGCGCTTCGTGCAGCATCATATGAATACCGCGCACCATACTGTCGGCAAGCTCTGTACCGTGTAGCCTGTCAGGTTTCACACGACCTTTCTTTTTGACGGTGTTATAGAATTTTTGAAGTTCCTGCGTGGTCAGCACCGACAAAGGTCTGTCGCCGAGATACGGTTTGATTTGATTTTTAATCATCGCTTTGTAAGAATCAAGCGTGCTCTCGCGAATCGTGAAGATCATATATTCATTGATCCATCGGTCGAGCCATTCCCCGAGCGTCATATTCGAATCCTCGGTGAGGTCGGCATCGCGGTACATCTCGATGCAGTCGTGGAGCTTTACGATTAACTCCTTTTGTGTTCGGGCAAGCACATAGCGGTGAATCGGATCGCCGTTCTTTTTGTGACCGACAACGATACGGCCTTCCCATCTTCCGTCTTCGCGCTTGCGCACCATACCGTCTCCCGACGGTCTTCGCTTTGCCATAGTATCACTTCCTTTCGCAGTACAACACAATACCACATACATGGCGGAATATCCAGCTAAATTTGCGGTAAAATTCGCAACCCCTAAATCAGCGAGGTTAAAATTCGAGCAACCCCTAAATTGCGGTTTCGTAACCGGATAGCAAAAGCCCTGCAAACCCTTGCACGGTCGGCGTTGCCGTCCGCTGTGAGCCGCCGAGTGGGTGCCGTGCAACCCCTCGGCTTTCTCCTGCTTATTTTCGTACGGAGTTAAAATCTCCGCTAAACCGCCGATTGTTTGTGTTTGCGGTCGTAGTCGGCAAGCTTTTTCAGTGTTGCCTGCCGCCGCATTTCGCTTTCCAAACGGAGCATTTGTCTTTCGTAATAATACGCCGCCGCTTCCTCAATCGGACGGATAGTATAGAGCAGATTGCCGTTGTGTTTTTCTCCCTTTGCCGTATAGACTTCTGTCGGCTCGGCAGTAATCAACTGCTTTTCAATCAGGCTGTCTACATATTTCTTGACGGTGTTTTTGCTCATGCCGACAGCGTTGCCAATCGTTTTGTAGCTTGGATGGCACTGAAAGGTTTTTCGGTTTTCACATCGGAGCAGATACGCATACACTGCGATCTCACCGGTGCTGAGACCTAAGCTGAAAATTTCATTCGGCAGAGGAAAATAATCCCGGATCGCATCACGCTTTGGATATCGGGTGAATTTCAAATGCTGCCTCCCGTCTTTTCTTCGACCCATGCGCGGAATTTCTCTTTCGGTACGATGAGCCGTGAGCCGATACGCAACGACGGAAATCCTTTCTCGTGCATCAGCTCGTAGCTGCTTGAGATGGAGATGCCGAGGAGCTTGGCTACCGTTTCAGCATTAAGGAACAACGGCAGATCCTCATAAGCGGTGTAAACAGATTCTTTCATTGGTTTTTCCTCCTATTAAATTCACACGGTTTTTCGCCGTGTTATGTAGAGGACTGCTGTTTTGCAAAACAAAAAGACCCGCACTCAATCCCGATGCTGATCTGCATCGGTGATTATGTAAGTGCGAGTCTGAAACTCAAAATAAAATATGTGTATTCAATTGTCGGTTGCTTTCTTTACTTGCAGTATAACATACCGGGGAAATTCTGTCAAGTTTTTTGCGCCAACAGTGTATATTCCGGCGCTTTTGCGGGAATACTGTTTTCTTTGTTTTCTGCGGTGCAGATTTTAACCGTGCTGTGTCGAATTGAAAATCGCAAGGCCAAACCGCGAAATCGGCTCGGCCTTGTTTCTGCAAATTCAATTCTCTGACGGCTCGTACAACACTTCGGTCATGATTCTCGCCGCGAGCTTAAAGCCGCTGATAAACGCTTCGCGCTCATTCATACCGTGCAGTTCCGCCTCGCAGTCTTTGAGCTTTTCAAAGATTTCTTTCTGCTGAACCGTAAGCGTCGGTATCAAGCTGTCCTGATGCCGAATAACATAGCTCAACACTTCGCTGTAAGCACTCCCGCGCTTAAAACTGTGTTCGTGCGGAACGATATTGCCGTAGTACAGATCTTCAAGCGTTGTCATTTTCATTCCACCTCACATAAGAAGAGGACGACATGTCATCGGTCAAACCCGACACCGTGTCGCCCTCACTTTTCATTTTCTCTGCCGCAATCAGCGCGTGTTTTACAAGCAGCATTTCAAGCCAAGTACGCTCGTCGTATTCCGACGGACGCCCATTTTGGAGGAAGTCTTTCATAACTTTTCCCAAGATACCGTACTTTTCTCCCGCACCTTCTCCGCGGTACAATTCTTCTAAACTCATCTGTGCCATATCCGCACCTCCTTAGCAGTACACAACAGTACCACAAAGGTTTGCGAAAGTCCAGAGAAAATCAGCTTGCTTGTTAATTCTTTTGCGATATAGTCTTTCTTATTTATTCAAGAATCTCGTCTTTTTTCATAAAGTCAAAAGGATGTCCAACTCTCGACGACATATTTCCATATTCTTTAAGCAAATCAATAGTATTTAACTCGTTTAAACGAGCTATTCTTTGAACGGGAAAACTCAAAGAAGAACCGTTAAATTCGAAGTTTTTAATAGCGCTATCACAATTTAAAAGATATGAAAATGCACTTTTGATTTCTTCGGTATTTTTTTCGCTTTTGTAGCCACTCAGGAAATCATCGATTATTTGTTTGTTTTTTAATACTTCAGAAAACAAAGTTGATATGGCTTTGTAGCGGTTTAAATAATTAATTGTATAACGAGTATCTAGTAAACAATCTCCTTCAAAACAAGAAATATCTATATAGGATTTTCCGTCATCATTAGTTACACATAAATCTAGTATTTCAAAAGGCATTACACTATTATTTCGAAATATGACTGCGGGATGTTTAAAGTTATTATCTCTATCGCAGAAACAAGAAAGATTATATTTATAGCAAGTATTTGGAGACTCTACGATATTTAGTAGTATTGCATTTTCTAGTTTTCTTTTTCCGTCTTTCCTTAAGAATGTGTCACAAGATTGAGTTACCAAGATATAGTATTTATCTCCAATTATGAAAATATCTCCAGTAGATATTTCACTATGCTTTTTGTTTACATAAACATCATATAACTCTTTCTTTCGTACTTTTAACAAATTGTTTTGTATGTCTGTTGAGTTAGGAGTCACTTGAGGAATACTTTCACATAAAGTTTGATAATGATTTATATTTCGAGATATATCTAACATATTCGTTGCTAAAAGGTGACCGTATTCATCCTCGTGAAATATTTGAACCAGTCTGTTAAAAAAATCAAAATATGATTCTCCGTTTGCTTGGACTTTTTCGGCAAATACATAGTTCAAAGTTTTTTGGTCAATTTTAAGCAATTTTTCTATTGTTTTATCACAGCTGATATGTAAACACTTTGTGAAAACTTCCATAAGTTTGTAGCATTGCTTTCTTTTGAATCCATATGCTAAGCTTTTGGCAATACGATCATACTTTTGGTTCATTACAAGATTCTTGTTTATGTAGTAAATGAATGAGGTTTTTTCCGTACCATTCTCCAAAAGCATTTTGTCAAATTCGCATTCAATATCTTCTTCCTCATCTGAAGAGCCATCGATTGTTGTTAACATGAAAATAAAGTTATCAGATGTCGTAGCTTGTTGGATTTTGTTTTTGGCTAACTCAATGCCTGCGGTAACAGATTCTTGAGCATTTGAAAAACTTTTATCAATTAGCCACAATATTGCACCATTTTCCATTCCCTGTGATTTGGTATCGAAAACTTCTGCTTCGTGAGTACTTGGTATAGTAACATATTTTTCAATAATACCATCTGTTTGTAGCTTAGTTAAAAAATTCACAATGCTTTGTTGCTCCTCAGAAATGTTATTCCTGTCAGGGTGCAAGAATTTTAAACATTCAACAACTTCCTCTATTTTTATGCTGTCGATTAACGATTGAATTAATGCGCTAGCATTGGCATCGGTCGTAATTTTTAACATTTCTTGTATGTCATTGATCTGTTCTTCTTTACCATGCTTTTTAAAGAAGGATGCAACATTATCAAACGAGTGCATTGAATCAACAAGAAGCTCGTTGCGTAATTGTTCTTCTTCAGGCGTAGCAAAACAATCGTCAACACTAATAATATATTTAATATTTTCAGTTTTAAATAATGTGTTTAGCATTTTTTACATCCTCTTTATAGTTACGACAAAGTTGAAGATAGATCTATTTCAAATTTAAATAAATTGCCGTACGAATTTCTTTCATTCAATAAGCGAATTCGTGCAGAATGGTATTTGAGATTATTTGCAACAATATAGAGACCTAATCCTCTTCCTTTTTTCTTTTTTGTTTCGAACGGATCGAAAAGCCGAGTTTCTATATCCTTGCTTATGCCTATTCCATTATCCGATACTACTACTATACCTTTTTCGAAACTTTGAACAGTAAAAACTTTATCCGATATGAGTTTATTTTCTTTTGAAAAATCCAACCAGTATTCTGAATTATTAAACAAATTATCAAATACTTGATTTAGCATTCCGCGATTAACAGAGATACTAAAGTCTTCTTTAACTTGAATTTCGTAGTTAATTCCACTAATACTGCAACGTTCGGAATAAAATGATTTGTGTTCTGTTATAAATTGTTTAAATGAAAAGGTTTGCTTTTCAGAACGTACAAATTTTAATCCTGGATTGAAATAAGACATTTGTTTTCTCAAAGTATCCAAAGCATAGTTGACATAGATAATATGCTTTAACAATTCATCTACATTAGCTGAATTCGCCTTAGATATAAAAGCATTATTCTTTGTACGAATACTTCTTATAGAAGCATCAAATTCGTGGGAAAACATCTCGACCGATATTCCTAAACCAGCAAGCTCAAATAGGTCCTGCAGCCTTTCATTTGCTTTCTCAAAATCGTAAGAAATGGTTTCGATTTGCTGAGTCAAATAATTATGAGCACTTAATAGTTGATCATAATTTTTAGATAAAATTTCAATATTATTATAAACATCATCAAATTTGGAAACGGTATCTTCAGGTATCAATGGAATTGATTGAATGTCCTTCTTAACTTCTTCACATTGGTTCAGAGTATTGTTCATCAATTTAGCATTTGCATTGGTTTGGTCGTAAGTCTGTTCCAATCTATCTTTTACTTTTTCAATTACTGGTTCCAAAGATAGCGAAGAATCATCAACATCTGCGGTAGTGTTAATCGCCTGTTTTAGATATTCCCTCATTTCATCGTTTAATTTTTTTCGATTCTTATTAATTCTACGTATAGAATCATTTAATATCTGCTTAAACGCAGTATAAAAACTATCTTCAACAAAGCCTTCTCTATTGGTAGTTTCTTTCAAAGAAGAATTATTATCTCCGGTAAGATATACACAGCCAATAACGCTATCATTTCTAAAATCAAAAAATGAACCTTTTGTTTTTGAAGATGATGACAAACCTAGCCAGTCGCCACCATCGCCCTCGCCAAATCCTTGCACAACAAAACCGTCACGTACAACTTTAATGCCGTGAAATCGTTCTATAAACTCTTTATATTCGTTTTGATCTATCAAATCAGAATAACTAATGTTTTGATAAAAATTATCAAGAAATTGCTTATCTAATGTATATTCGTATATTTCACATTCGAATGCACCGGGGTCTGAACTCTTATTATCTTCTTTCGAATAAACAATATCTTCAAACAAACAGGAGTCAATAGATGTGAAAACATCTTTATTATTAGGATGAAACTCAAAGACTGACAAGTTGGATTTATGACTCTTCCAAAAGTCAGATAGAGCCGAACCACTGACAGAAAATCTGTTTTTTAAAACTCTATCCATCATTTCTCTATTGTAGAAAAACGATGATGTGTAAAATGATTTTAAAATACTCTTCCCATTTTTATATGAAATAACATGTTTAGCTCTTGCGCGAGACAACAAATCTTCAAAAATTGTGTCGATAGGCTCTATTGGTTGATTATTAACATTTGCAAAAACCTTGAAGCTGTTTTCTTTGCTTTTAAAGGGGGAAACGATTTTATTTATACTATTGCTCAAAACATTTATCTGTTCTTGATTCTCCCAAAGTGCGGTATTGATTAAATCTTTAATTGTTATTTTGGTATACGATCTGTTATCATCGATATGTTGTTCGTTGATTGTTACAGGAATTTGGTCTATAGTTGTATTTTTGAGAAAATCACCCCAAGGAATAATGACTGTATATTCAATACTTGAAGATTTAGATTTAGTAGTCATTTGCATATAACGACCTAATTTTTGCACAGACAATCTTCCTAAACCCTTGTCGCCAAGGGGATACCGATGAAAAATAGGTGTTGTTTTTTTCTCTTTCTTCATTTTCTTTTTAGGCGAATTTGAAAGAGTGAGCCATCCATTCACAATGGTTTGCAAGTCCATACCACAACCGTTATCAGAAAGTTCAATTTTACCCCGACACACATGATTGTTAATAGTTTCGGTATATTTAGTATCAATTGTTAACGAGCAAAATTTAGCATCTGCATCATAGGCATTTTTAATTAGCTCTGACAATGCAGTAACTTCGTCAGCTATAAGGGATTCGCCTAATTTGTATATTAATGAAGCATGAACACGAAAAACCGCACTTTTTTCATCAAATTCATTTAAATCGGATTCATAAAAATCGGAATTATTATCAAACAAAGAAAGTTGATTATTCATTTGCTTGTGCCTCCTTCGCAAACACTAATATATGTTCTCTTGTCATTGTCGTCTGTGACTCTTTATTCTCGCCTGTATATGCACTAACTTCTGGCATTCTTTTATTCAGAATCTTTCTTGTGAAACTAGTTACTAAAGACAATTGATAATGTGAGCATAGCTCAATCATAATATTATTCATAGGAATCTCTTGCTTTGCTATTTTTCTGTTGCCTAATGTCCATACTGAAACGGCATTAGGCTTCATTCTTTTTGAAATTGCCGACAAAAATAAGTCATAGTCACTATAAAAAGCCACAAGTTTATTTACCTGTTTTGCTGCAAGCGATTGAATTTTTTCGCTTTGAAGTTTTAGAGTTTGAGACTTTAATAAAACGCTTTTCCGCTTTTTTGTCATTGACTGATTAGTGGATTTGCCTCCTAATGATACATTATCAATTCCATAGAGGGTAGATAATAGTTTATCATCAAAAGCCTCATCTATATCAGTACAAACAATCCATCTTAACGGCATAACCGAATATTGACCATAAGAAACAGTAGTATGATTGTCTCCATATGGTGGAGATGTCAAAATTAAATCAAACTTTTGCTTAGTATGATTGAGATATTTAATTGAATCACCTAAAACAATTTTTATGTTGCCTTTGTAAGAACTACCATCTTTTTTTAGTTTTCCTGTTGATTTTAATGTGTAGTAAAAAGAGAGATATTTTTCCACATTGAAATTCAATGTTTTTGAAAAAATTTCCAATCCATCTTTATCATAACTATCAATATCTGATTTTTCTTTTATGTGTAATTTGTATGTGCAATCTCTAGAATTTGATACTATTCTAACCACTTCGCAAAATGTCGCCCAAAAGAATCGACGTATATTTATATCGCTATCTTCCATGACAGCGCGACGGATAATCGATAGGTCTACAATAGCTTGTTCAGTAAACCACTTTTCAATACCATCGAAAGAATGATTGACTACTTGCGATTTCTTCAATTCTGTGATTTTACCTTTTATGGCAGTTGTATGTTGCTTTAAGATTTCGGGATTAATGATAGTTGTTTTTGCCTTGCACAGCAAAACAGCAAGAGGATTAACATCAACGCCAACAATATCAAGACCTTGCAACATACCTTCAACCAAAATTGTACCAGAACCTGCAAATGGATCCAGTAATTTTGGACGCTTATTTTCAGATTGAGCAAGACATACTTCTAGTATTTCACGTTGCATTTTAGGAACCATCATGGCGGGATAAGTACAAAAGCCGTGAACGTAATCACGCTCACTTTTGCAGTTACCTCTATAATCCCAATGATCCTCTGATTCTAGAGTAAGTTGATTGAATTTTAATCTAAGATTTTTTATACTCATTTTATCACCGCTAAAATTACTTAAATAATTTTCCCTATCGAATTAGTATCACATCTATACATACAAATAACCCTCATATTATCAGCTATCCTTCTAATTACAGGTACACAAACAGAATTCCCTATCTGCTTATATGCATCTTCAATAGTAATTGTATTCGGAAAATAAAACTCGCTTGGGAAACCTTGAAAATCAAGACACTCTCGCAAAGTAAGTTTTCTGATCCCAAAATCATCCCAAATCACAGGAACTCTGTCAGGATAAGTACCCATGTTTGCAGTCAAGGTTGGACACATTTCGTTATTAGTCCATCTAACTTCATGATCTGTAATACGGTAAATCGCATTTTTATCTTTCATATTGTCTTTCAAATATGTGTACATCCCTGTTCCGTTGTAATAGTAAATATCATTTTTGTGTTCGCTTCGCTGAAGTATATCCGATGATTTCAAAGTAAGTTCTATCGGCTCGGGATATTGGTATAGACGATTTGATATATCTTCGCGAATTGCAACGATATAAATGCGCTTTCTTATTTGCGGAAGATTTCCGTAATCATTGGATGCAAGAACTCTATAATATACGGTGTATCCAAACTGCGCTAAACCGTTGAATATTACTAGAAAAGTTTTGCCGTCATCATGTTCCATTAAGTTCGGAACGTTTTCTAAGAAAACCACCTTCGGCCTTTTAGCATCAATAATTCTCGTTATCTCGAAAAACAAGTTTCCGTCTCGATCTTTAAATCCCTTTTGGAGCCCTGCAATCGAAAACGGTTGGCAAGGGAAACCTGCTGTCAACACATCACAGTCCGGAATATCAGAAGTTGCAATTCTTTTTATATTGCCTTCAATAAGATTGGTGTTTGGAAAGTTATGACGATATGTTCTGCAAGCGGCGGCATCCATTTCGTTCGCCCATACAATGTCAAATCCGGCTTGTATAAAACCAAGATCGATTCCACCTATTCCGCTAAACAGACTACAAACACTCGGCATAACATTCTCCAAATTCAACGGTTAAAAATCCAAAAGATATGTACCGTCCTCATACTTTCTGAAAGTAACATATGTCTTTCCGTAAAGCTCCAACATTTGCTTAGTAACATAACCACCTGCAGGAGCGCCAATTCTTTTACGAATCCATTCACCCAAGATTGCATTACTTTCTACACTGTGCAAGGCTTTGTTTCCTTGCTGTGCCATTCTCATATGGAAAGAACCAAAATCTTTGGTGATCACTTTAAACATTGGGCAGTTTTCATCATCGGGATTTTCTCTATCCGGAAAGAAGCCCGCCTTTTTATCTTTGTGATTATACGGAATATAGGCTTGATTTTGATCTCGCTTCGTTCCGTTTTTACGAATACCCCAGTTAATACCCGAGCCATATCCCGTATCACTGCCGTCCGCACGCAAAAGAGAAACATTCAGTGTGTCAATCGGTGTTTCCTTATCATAAACTAGATAATCTTTCTCAGAGTTATCAGGTTCAACAAAATTTTCTGCGGTATTGTTGATAACATTCTTTAACTTCTCAGAAACAGACGGATCAAAACAATCAATTGTATCGGGCAAAAGATTCTTATAATAACAATAAGCCTCAAGAGAGTTACACATACTAACAGACTCTCTGCGCTTGTAAAAGGCATTCATGGTATAATTCAAAGAACCACAGAAGGCGATATAAGGCATATCACCTACATGCTCATCCGGATATGTCCAGATATACACTTTCGAATGCACTTCCGAGCCTTGGCAAATGTATCTGCACGAGATTTTGGGCATCCCTTTAGATGTATTCAGAAATCGAATAATACGACAGATATCTTCATGCTTTTTCTGAGAAAGGCTGGATTTGGTCATACCAAGTATGATTTCAACCGACAGACCTTTGATCAATCTGCTGTTCTTCATGCCTTCCGAAAGTTTTATCATATGGGTTGAGATTCTATCACAATCAGTAAATGCGGTAATAATCTTCAAAGAGGAACAAGGTTGCGAAAACTCTGTTCTCGCAGGGGTGTATAAAATGGGTTCATCAAAATCCGATGTGATAAATGTCGGAATGCCGGTAATATCATCAATTTTTGGAATCATTCATCTTCCTCCAGATTGGCTTTGATCCAAGGATAATCAATCCCCGCGAAACTATTTAATACAGCGGTTATAACTACCTCGGATAATTTGCACGGTACGGCCATGCCGATTTGTTTTCTTACACTGCTATAGTTACCTACGAACTCATAATCGTCGGGAAAAGTTTGTATTCTTGCTCTCTCTCTATTTGTCAATTCTCGATCTGTCCAGTGATACATAAATGTGCCACCACCACCCGCAGCTGTTACAGTATAAGCAGGTTTATTGGGATCAAGTTTACGATAAATTTGACTGATCTTAGTTTTGGTGTGAATTCTTAATTCACTCGGGAAATCCTCTCCCAGTCTTTCCTCTGCTTGCCACACATTTTCACCAGGATTAATATATGATAATCTTCTGACAACCTTATCAGCAAGTTTTCTTACTTCATTATTGGGAGCATTCTCTGGAATATTAGATAATGCAGTTCTCGCAGTTACATCGCACTTAGCATATACTGCAGGATCGGGAACTCTGTACTTCACCGATTCATCTTTGTGAATCCCAACAATGATCACCCTATGTCTTGTTTGCGGCACGCCATATTCCTCGGCTTTATAGAGGTGAACATTCAATTTGTAACCAGCCTCACGCATATCATTTAGAATGATTTCAAAGTCACCTGAACCTGCCGAGCGTATTCCTGATACATTTTCCGCAACAAACCACTTTGGTTGATATGCTTTAAGCACTTCAATACCATACCAGTATAGTTGCCCAAACTTCTCATTTTCAAAGCCTTGGTGCTTACCAACATTAGAGAAGCTGTTGCACGGGAAACCATAGCAGAAGGCCGTGATCTTTCCAAGTTTTTGAATATCCAATTTACGCACATCGCCGCAACACACCGTTTCAGGAGATTCCGGGCAGATATTCTTACGATATGTTGCACATGTGTCTGCATCATAATCATTCGCCCAAGCATGCTCAATGGTGAAGGAGCCATCATCACTTTTTGCCCGCAGAGCACCGCACGCAATTCCACCAGGGCCGCAGAACAATTCGCCTAACTTAAATGTTTCCATTTCAGTTATCCTCCTTTTCAGGTATGATATCAACAATATCGTCCATCGTACAATTAAGCGCGGCACAGATTTTTACCAACACATCACTGGAGACTACTGCGCCGTCTTTGCCCATCTTTGTAATGGTGGCAATGCTGATGCCGGCTTTTTCGGCGAGTTCTTTCTTTTTCATATCACGGTCGATTAAGAGCTTGAATAATTTTTTATAGCTTGCGGCCATTGCATTACACCTCATAGATAGTTATAGTTAACACATTGTATCATTGAAAATCATTATACCACACTCTACTCCAAACATCAACAGTTTTCGGCATAAAAATACTGCGATATCATCATTTCTCAACTTTTTGTTGCAGGTTTTCTATTTCCTCCTAGCATTTTCGTAATCCTATTTTTCTTTGTCTACTGCGGTGCAAATTTTGACTTGAATCAGGGGTTATTCAGAGTTATAATAACCGTATAAAAAGCAATTGCCTCTCGAGTGATAACGAAAGGCGTGTAGCTCATATTATTCCACGGAAATCCCTGCTGACCACATAACAGACCACCTACCGTTTCGGAGCACTCGGAAACAGTGGAGATAAGAGTGGCGAAGAGCGCGGTTTTCCGAGCGGAAAGGGGCGGAAAAAGCTATTTTTAGCGGAAATTGCCTTCATAGGTCCGTTTGGGACCATCAGGCCGCAGGTTCGAACCCTGTCACTCGGACCAGTATGAGTGTTCATAACGGATTTATGTTATGGACACTCATTCTTTTATTCAATTTCATCCGGTTTGTATGTGGTGAGCAGGTTTTGTGCCTGCACACCTTTTGTCTTATGCGGATTTCACTGTGGGAATATACTCCACATCTACGCCCTTCCGGGTGTTGGCTTTGTAGTTTTCGTCATCTGATGACAGTAGTTCTAAATAACCGACAAAACAATAATAGATGACGATACGTTGAGTGTAGTTCTTTTTGCGACCTTCTTTTTCGTACACATCAATGTGGTCAATAAGTTCCCGGAGCATTGGTGCGGTTAAGGATTCCATCTCCATAAACTTTCTGACAGCTTTAAGAAAGTCATCTTGTTTTGCTCCATTTCACTGATTTTGGCAAGGCGCTCCTTGTACTCAAAAATCTTTGTTTTCAGTTCAAGACGTTCAACCTCGTATTTATGGGATAGCTCCATATACATCTCATCACTCAACTTGCCCGATACATTGTCCTCATAGGTTTTGGCGAAAAGCGAAGTGAGCATTTCATTTCGGGCGGTTGCCCGATTTAGCTCTGTTTCCAAGGTTTTCTGCTCCGTCAACATATCGGCATTGGTTTTTTCGGCGAGGAGCTTTGCAAATTCTTCCTCGTGGGATTCCAAATACTTTGCTAATCTCTTTAATTCAAGCATAACGATTTGCTCGATAGCGTCGGCACGGATATAATGGCGGGTTTCGCAATTCCCACGGATATCCTTCTTATAGTTGGAACAGCTGAAATAATGGATTTCCTTGTTGGTAGTATTTACCGACATCGCTACCAATCACGGGTTTAGTAATGCGAGTACGGCTAAGAGAGTTTGTGAAAAGGCGATAGAAAAGATTGGTTTTAAACTGTTATACTTGTTGCGGGAACAAAAAGATAATGATATAATTTAATAAAACAAAACAGATTCAAACGAGGTGAAATATATGGCGATAATTAATACAATCAAACAGAAAATATTAGAATTGGATCAAGGGACTTTTCAAAACCTTTGTGATCAAATACTATATTCATTAGGATACTCTAATTTTGTTTCACTAGGCAGCCAATCGGGAACTCAAAAAACGACTCCAGGAACTCCTGACACGTATTGTATCAATAAGGATAACAAATATGTTTTTGTTGAATATACAACACAGCAAACAGGACTTCGTAAAAAGATTACTGATGATATTCAAAAATGCTTAAATTCAAGTGAAACCGGCATTGATAGTAAAGATATATCAGAAATCATATACTTTCATACATCCTCAAATTTAAAACCTGCGGTTCATAAAGAGTTTTGTGAAATGTGTGAAGAGAAGAGTATTGTGTTTAATATGTGGGGAATAGATAGAATCGCCAATCATCTTTTCTCCGAAAGAAGAGATTTAGCAAAAGATTATTTGCAAATATCTTATGATACAAACCAGATATTTAGCATAGAGGATTTTATTAAACAAAATGATTCATCAGCTTTTTCGGCACCATTAGATAACGAATTTCTGTATCGAGAAGATGAAATAAAAAAGCTTGATGAAGTATTAGAAGAATATGATGTCGCAGTAATATCAGGTACCGCAGGAACAGGAAAAACAAGATTAGCAGTTGAATTCGCTAAAAATCGCAGCTCCGAACAAGGAGAAACTCTGCTATGTATAAGGGACAATGCGCTTCCTATATATGAAGAACTTCAAATGCATCTAAATCATCCTGGCAAATATTTACTTTTTGTTGATGACGCAAACCAAATTGCTGGATTGTCACATATTTTGCAATACTTATTAAAAAAAGAAAATGGAATTATTGTTAAAATAATTATTACCGTAAGAGATTACGCACTCAATGAAGTCCATAAAAAAATAATGGAGTTTGCAAGGTATGGAATAATAAAAGTTAAGCCATTTGATAAAGAAAAGATTGAAGAGATTATCAAAGTTAACCTTGGTATTAAAGATCAGCATTATCTTAAAAGAATATCTGAAATATCAAACGGAAACGCCCGCATAGCTATGATTGCCGGAATAACAGCACGAAGAGAAAACGCTTTAGCTTCATTAGCAGATGTGTCCAAGTTATATGAAAATTATTATGGTCGGGTTATTGAAGAGTATAAATTGTGTGATGAAAAAGATTTAATTATTACTTTTGGAATAGTTGCTTTTGTTGACGCATTTCATATTGATAATCTGGATTTTATTGAACCATTACTGAACATTTCTCATATTAGTAAAGAAACTTTTATCGAGAGTGTATATAAACTTCATTCATTTGAACTAATTGATATATATGCAGAAAAAGCTGTTAAAATATCAGAGCAATGCTTGTCCAATTATATACTAAAATACACCTTTTTTGATAAAAAGTTACTTCTCCTTTCTGATGCCATCAGAGTTTATTTCCCTGTCAATCAGTCAAAAACAATAACGTCTGTAAATGTTTTAACTGTATCCTTCTACTCCGAAGAAATGATAGCTTATGTTAATCAAGAAATAAGTAAAGTATGGGATGAATTAGCTGAAAATAATCCATCTGTTTTCTTTGATTATGTTAAAGCTTTTTATCCTGTTAACGAGACTGCTACTCTTCTAATTCTCAAAGAAATAATTAATAAATCAGAAGTGAAGCCGTTTAACAAAAGAGCAATTAACGAGAAACATTCGGAATCTATAACTGATGATGTAATCGAAATATTAGGTGGTTTTTATCAATGTGACAATTATTCCGAAGCATTAGATTTGCTTCTGTTGTATTATAAGAAAAGACCGGATTTATACGAACAGTTTTTTGCAATAATAAAGCAGCGTTTAGTATTTAATAAGTATTCCGATAGTTTTCAGTATCGTGTTGAAATTCTTCTCCTCGAAAAACTGAAAGAACACTCTGAAGGATGGACAAACGAAGCAGTAGCATATCTGTTTTTTAAAGTTGCTAAATACATTTTGAATTTCCGATTTGAGTGGACGGAATCAAACGGAGAAAGAACATTTACAATTAATTATATTACTATACATGGAGGTGAGCAGATTGTAAATCTAAGAAAAAAAGCATGGACATTACTATATGAAATATGTCCAACTCAGGATTCAAAAATGTGTATTCGTGACATATTAAGAGTATACGGCGATGGAGCAGACAATAGCAATCAGATTATTGAAACGGATTGCCCATATATTTATAGATTAATTGACTCTTCATTTAATTCTGACAATCTTGAAGATTGTATTCTTGTTGATAAATATATAGCTTTTTTGAAGGAAAACGATTTAGAAAAGTGTATTGATTACTCGCTTGTTAAGGATTATTCATCTTCGGATATCCTTAAAATATATAAAACAATCAAAGGCGAGAATAAGCTAAAATATAAAGAGTTCCGGGATGAACTGATAGTCCGTAAGAGCAATATCAAAGAAATGATTAACAAAGCTGATTTTTCTGATATTTGTTCAATAATTGATGTTTGTAATGAATCCTGCATTGAAAATGAATATGAAATAACAGAAGGCTTAGGTCTATTGTTCGACATTTTGTATGAAGGCAATAATCATTTTGTTAAGGCAGTAGAATATTATTTGAGCGTTGATACTCCAACGAGATTATCTGCCTCTAGAATTGTTGAATACCTTTTTAATCTAATGGATCCTGAAAAAGTATTACAATTACTTCAAGCAAATGAATACACTCAAAAAAATGAATGGATTTATTATTACTTTTATCATTTCCCGAATGATAAGATACAGAAAAACACCGTTGAAGATTTTTATTCTTTCCTTCTCGATGATTCAGATAAAGCGATTATTAGGTCTGGTTTTAGAGAAATAACCTTTGTTAAAAAATTCAGTTATTTGGATCCGGATGTATTCATTAAAACATGTAAAATCATTCTTGAAAAAAAGCATGAGCTCCCGTTTATTGTTGATATATATTTTAGTTTTTTATTCCACGACGGAATCACACCTGTTGCTGAAGTTCTCGGATTATTTTCAACCGAAATGAATTTATTGGAGCAGATTTATCTATTTGAGTTGTCATATGAAAGGTATTTTGATTATCATGGACAATACTTTAAAATACTATTCTGTAATAATTGCGCATTTCTCGATGAGTATTTATTAACAATAATAAAACAACGACATCGTGATTTTATGGATCATTCAGATCATATTACTAAACTATTTGAAACAGAAGAGTTTTCCACTTCATTTGAGCATATTGCCGATGTCATTAAAGAAAAAGTAAATTATCCCCATTATGAATTAACAGATTTCTTTGATGTAATAAATGCTTATTCAGACAGAGAAAAGGTTAATACCTTTCTTTGCAGTTTTATAGAAAAGCATCATTCGGATAGCGTGTATATGAGGAGCCTTTTTGATTCCATAGCAAAAATGACAGATGAGCAAAGAATCGCTTACATCAAACTCTATCTGGAGTATGAAAAAAGCATAGAAAACTTTAAAGACCTTCCATTGTTTTCAAGCTTTTCTTCGTGGTCAGGTAGCGAGGTGCCATTGATTCATAATAAAATTGAATTCCTGAACAGATTATCCCAAGAAATACACGGCATAGATTACTTGGAGCATAAACAATATATCGGGAAAATGATAAACGATTTGAATTCATATGCTAAAGATGTAGAGATAAGAGAAATACTGAGAGGCTATTAAATAGCTGTTAATCGTGTTGTGCAACTTACTTTCAAGGCGCTGTATTTCTTGTAATATAGCTTTCCACGAATTAAAGTTATTGTTTGAGTAATAAACGTTTAATTTTAGTTTAGCACATTTAAAAAAGTATGGCAATGTTTTTATTATCTGTTGCAGTTTTTCCCGTCCTCGGTTATGATATTAGCGTAAAGGAGTGCTGTTATGTTTTCGGAAAAATTTATCTGTGCAGGCTATGATTATACAACCTATACATTCCATGTCCCCGCGCCTTATTTCAGAAAGGCTTTTGAGATAGACGGCGAAGTCAAAAAGAGTGTTATTACGCTGACGGGACTCGGATTTTATGAACTCTATGTCAACGGACAGAGGCTGACAAAAGGCATTTTAGCCCCGTATATCTCGAACCCCGACGATCTTGTCTATTACGACGAATATGACATAACCGAGTGCCTCGTGCCGGGCAAAAATGTTCTCGGCATAATGCTCGGCAACGGAATGCAGAACGCGCCGGGCGGGCAGATCTGGGACTTTGATATCGCCGCCTTCAGGGGCGCGCCGCGCACGGCTTTCTGCGTCTCGACGGAGTATATTGACGGTAAGATAAATACTTTCGAGGCTGACGGTTCGGTCAAAACTGCGCCCTCCCCGGTCATTTTCGATGACCTGCGCTGCGGCTGCTACTACGACGCGCGCCTTGAAATTCCCGGCTGGTCAGAGCTGGACTTTGACGACAGTGCTTGGAAAAACGCCCTGCCTGCGGAGACTCCGCGCGGCGAAAAGCGCCTGTGCGAGGCGGAGCCGATAGCGCCCGTGCGCGAGATAAAGCCGGTTCTGATAAGAAAATGCAGGCTCAAGGAATACATAACCCGCGGCGATGTTGTCAAAGAGGCAAAAAAAATTGCGAGCGACGAGCGCGACGGATTTTTATACGATTTCGGCGTGAACTCGGCGGGCACCGTAAAGCTAAGAATAAGCGGCGAGCGCGGGCGGCAAATCGATTTGCAGTTCGGCGAATATTTTGCGCCCGACGGCGAGCCGGACACGAGCAACATCTGCTTCTATCCCGCCGGATATTCCCAGCGCGATATGTACATACTTAAAGGCGAGGGCGAAGAAATTTTTGAGCCCGTGTTTACCTACCACGGCTTCAGATACTGCGTGGTGCTCGGTATAACCGAGCAGGAGGCGACCGCCGATCTTCTGACTTTTGTCGTGCAGAACTCGGCTCTGCGCGAGATCGGCTCATTCGGTTGCTCCGACGGGATGACGAACAAACTTCAGGCGATGACGAGAAACTCCGATCTTTCGAATTTCTATTATTTCCCGACCGACTGCCCGCACCGCGAGAAAAACGGCTGGACGGGCGACGCCGCTCTCTCCGCCGAGCACATATTGATGAATCTCGATGCCGTCAACAGCTACCGCGAGTGGCTGCGCAATATCCGCGCCGCTCAGCGTGCGGACGGTGCGCTGCCCGGCATTGTGCCGACGGGCGGCTGGGGCTTCGAATGGGGCAACGGCCCCGCGTGGGACGCTGCGCTGACGTATATTCCGTATTTCTGTTATGTCCTGCGCGGCGACAGAAAGATAATCGAAGAGAACGCGACGGCGATATTCCGCTATTGCGAGTATATCTCGCGCCGCCGCGACGAGCGCGGGCTTGTAGCGATTGGGCTCGGAGACTGGTGCCCGGTGACGAGGGTCAAATCGCCGCTCGAATTTACGGACAGCGTGACATGCATGAGTATTCTCAAGAAAGCCGCCTATATTTTCTCGCAGCTCGGACTTTCGCTCGAACGCGATTTCTGCGAAAAGCTCTATAATGAGATAAGAGACGCGGTCAGACGGCATCTGATAGACTTCGGTACTATGACTGCGATAGGCTCCTGCCAGACCTCGCAGGCGATGGCGATATATTACGATGTGTTCAATCCCGGCGAAAAGCCCGAGGCGTTCAAACGCCTTCTTGAGATAATCAAACGGCGCGATGACCATGTCGACGCGGGCATACTCGGCATGCGCGTGCTGTTTAGGGTGCTCTCCGATTTCGGCGAAGCCGACCTGGCTTTTAAAATGATAACCCGCCCGGACTATCCGTCCTACGGCAACTTCGTTGAGCGCGGGCTTACGGCTCTGCCCGAGGATTTTCTGCGCGAGGAGGACAGACCCAATTCGCTCAATCATCATATGTTCGGCGATATTTCCGCGTGGTTCATTGAATATATCGGCGGCATCCGCGTCAATCCTTTCCTTGCTGATCCGTCGGAGGTTGAGATATCGCCCGTATTTATTGAAAAGCTCGACAGCGCCGAGGCTTCGTATGAGACGGTCGGCGGCAAAGTGAGCGTCAAGTGGCACAGAACATCTTTGGGCATAAATCTCGATATCTCCGCGGACAGCGGAGTTCACGGGCGCGTAAGACTGCCCGACGGCTACTCGTTCGCAGACGAGCGCGGCAGCATCGAAGAGCTTCACAGCGGGAATTTTGAAATAATCAGAGAGTGAAAACAGGAGGAAAAATGAAAGAGAAAATACTTTTCGTCAATTCGTGTGTGCGCGGTGAGAACGAATCGCGCACTCTCGCGCTCGCCAAAACCGCACTCAGCCACCTTGACGGCGATATAGAAGAGATACGCCTTGCCGACGCGGATTTGAAGCCGCTCGACGCGGCGGGACTCGCGAAGCGCGCCGAAAGCGCGGAAAAGAACGACTTTTCCGACCCGGTCTATGACTGCGCGAAGCAGTTCGCCGCCTGCGACACTGTCGTTATCGCCGCGCCGTTCTGGGACTACAGCTTCCCGGCGTTTCTCAAAATCTATATCGAATCCCTGTGCGTCGGCGGGCTGACTTTTCTCTACGGCAGCGACGGTGTCCCGATAAGCTATTGCAGGGCGAAAAAGCTGATTTATATCACCACTTCGGGCGGATATATCGGCGGCACGGACTTTGGCTTTGAATATATAAAGACGGTCACGAAGTCGTTCTTCGGTATTGAGAACTTCAGCTTTTTCAGTGCCGAGGGGCTCGATATCCTCGGCAATGATCCGGCTGCGATACTGAAAGCGGCGCAGGAGAAGATAGAGCGCGAGCTCTGATACAACTCAAAATTCAAACCCCCGGTGTTTTTCTTCGCCGGGGGTTGCTCTTTTATGAATAGCTGTTTTATTTTTGAACAAAAATCAATATATGAAAAATATTTTTCATAGTGACTGCATAATTCTCAAAAGCGATTAAAAATAATTTATTTTGCAGTAGAATTATTTTGAAATACATTTGGCATATATTTATGTCAGACCGATACTTATAACGAAGCGAAAAGGGGATCGCAATGAAGAGGGTAACGGCAGTTTTATTAGTCTTGTTGACGGCGCTCGCAGTTTTTGCCGCCTGCTCCAAAAATTCAGTCCACACGGTGACATTCGACAGCTCAGGCGGAACGCAGATAAAGACCCAGCATATTCTCGACGGCGAGAGCGCCAAAAAGCCGTGGGATCCGCACAAAGAGGGTTTCACTTTCATCGAGTGGCAGTATAACGGCGCGGCGTTCGATTTCAACACCGCGATAACGGGGGACATCACCCTTGTCGCGTCCTACAGCATCGACGAGGGCACGGATATAGTCCTGCTCGTGCTCTGCTACGGCGACGGCAGGGAGAACGAGATAATCGAGATAAAGCGCGGCGAAGCGGCGTTTGCGCCGCCGACTCCAGAGCGCGAGGGATATAAATTCGAGGGCTGGTTCAACGGCGACACCGAGTTCGATTTCTCAACGCCCATAAACGACGATTTGAACCTCACCGCGAAATGGAAAGCGACGGGAAAAACCGAGAGCGGGTCCGAAAATCAGCCCGCGGCGGACGCGTCCGCTCAGGTGTATTCGCAGACCGCGGCGAAATATTCCGGCAGATGGTATCTCGACGGATATTCCGATATATTTGTCGATGTGTCGAGCTCGGCGGGCGGGATGAATCTGCGCTCGTATAACTTCTCTCTGCCCTCGTCTTCGGGGAACGTTGCGGCGTATACTCTCTATCCCTCGAAGTCGCTTTCATCCTCGGGCGGCAGCTGGGGCAACTCAATTTCCGTGCCGTTTGCCTCGTGGGAAAGCTCGCTGAGCGCGAATAAAATAATCCTCGGCAGCAACTGCTTTTATATCAATAATAAGAAATTCGTGAAATCTCCCGGTACTAAGGACAGATACACTGGCACCTGCTACAGAGAGGCGCGCGGAGTGTGGTATCTGTTCAACAATCCCGACTCTACAATTGAAATATATACCGCGCAGAAGGGCGGCGACGAGACGGGCGATCGCTTCGGCATAAAGGCGACGAATTTCGACATCGCAACTCTCAGCACCTATACGAAGTCATCGACCGGCGGTGGATATGCGGACAGAAAGAGCGACTGGGACAGCTACGGAATATCCGTCACTAACGGCGTTCTGACGATAAAGAACAAGAACGGCACAAGGACATTTTACAGCAAGAAAAAATACCAGAGCGTGACGGGCGTCAGGCTCAGCGCAACGGAAGCCAAACTCAGAGTCGGTCAGACTAAAGTGCTCATCGCTACTGTTATCCCCGCCGACGCATATGACAAGGACTACACCTGGTCGAGCGACGATCCGTCGATAGCGGAGGTCGCGGGCGGCATAGTAGTGGCGAAAAAAGAGGGCACGACAAATATCAGAGTTACCACAAAGGACGGCAACCGCGTGGCGGTCTGCAAGGTGACGGTATATATCGACCATGTCACGGGCGTTACCCTGAACTCGTCCTCGCTCAGCCTGACGGTCGGCGATTCGAGGCAGCTCCGGGCGACAGTCGCTCCGCGCAACGCGGCGAATCAGAAGGTCACATGGTCGAGCAGCAATGCTAATGTAGCATCTGTCTCGAGCTCAGGGCGCGTCACGGCAAAGGCGAAGGGCACCGCCGTGATAACCGTAAAGACTGAGGACGGAAACAAGACCGCTTCATGCACAGTAACCGTCAAGAATCCGACCCTCGCGGCCGTTGCGGCGGCGCAGGTGTCGAACAACGGCACTGCCGCGCCGCAGATACACGCGTCGGCGCTCGTCTCCGGCGGAACGGGGAAATATACTTCTTATAAAATAAAGATATTTTTGAACGGCGCGCTCGTGGCGGAAAAATCGGAAAAGAGTATGTCATATACCCCGAAGGTCAGCGGAATGTACACCGTGGAAGTCACTGTTACAGACTCCGACGGGGAAACGGCGAGCGGAAAGATGCTCATAAATGTATCTGTAGTCGAACCGACAGAGAAGCCCACCGAAAATCCTACCGAGAGGCAAACGGAGAAGCCTACGGAAAAGCCCACGGAGAAGCCTACGGAAAATCCCACGGAGAAACCGACAGAGAAACCGTCCGACGAACCGATAAATCCGATCCCGTCGGAGCCGGTAGATCCCGTGATCGAGCCGGCGACGGAAGCACCGGTTACCCCCGAGCCCGCACTGGACTGAATATAAAACGCAAATAAAAAAGACTGTCGCAGATTTATTCTGCGGCAGTCTTTTGCTCATTTTATGCCTGGTAAGTCCCCATAAAGCTGTTGACATCGCTCTCGCATGAGCGCATGGCGAGTATCGTCTGCTCGAAGAGCTTTTCAAGCTCCCAGCCGAGACTCTCCGCACCCGTGTGGATAACGTCGCGCGAGCAGCCTGCGGCGAACTTTTTATCTTTGAACTTCTTCTTGAGGCTCGAGACCTCCATGTCCATCACGCTCTTTGACGGGCGCATCAGCGCCGCCGACCAGATAAGCCCTGTCAGCTCGTCCGCCGCGAAGAGCACTTTTTCCATCTCGTGAACAGGCTCGACATCGACGCAGATGCCGTAGCCGTGGGAGCAGATTGAATATATCATGTCGTCGCCGACTCCGCCCGCCTTGAGCAGCTCTGGAGCTTTCTTGCAGTGCTCCTCCGGATAGAGCTCGAAGTCGATGTCGTGCAGCAGACCGACTATGCCCCAATATTCCTCCTCGTCCGCATAGCCGAGCTCCTTTGCGTACCAGCGCATAACGCCCTCGACGGTCAGCGCGTGGCGAATGTGAAACGGGTCTTTGTTGTATTTTTTCAGAAGCTCAAACGCTTCGTCCCTCGTGATTTTGCTCTCTCTCATTTTTGTCGTCTCCTTGCATTTTGCGCATTATTGCGCGAGTTTTCACAATTATACCACTTGCTTGGTAGGCTTTCAACTATATGCGCGGTTTTATGTCGAGATTGACAAGCGCGCTCTGATTTATCGAAAACAGCAGATCAACAAGCTCATTTTCGTCAATGCAGTAGTCCGAGCGTATCCATTGGATAATAACGCCCGTGCTGCCGTTGAGAATATATGAGTAGATATATTGCTCCTGCTCCTTCGGAAAAACGATGTTCAGGTTCTCAATAAACTGAATTATCGACTGCTGCATGAATTTTGAACGGAACGCGGGGTCAACCGAGTCGACAAGCAGCGTGCGGAACGGCTTGTCGTTTTCTTTGATATACATTAGAAATGAAAGCAGATATCTGTGCGCGCCGAGGTCGTTTTCCGCGCCTATTTTCTTTAAGTGATCCTGAGTCGCGTCGAGCAGCTCGTTTTCGACCTCTTCGAGCAGCTCTTTCGGCTCGGAGTAGTGCGCATAAAAGGTCGAGCGGTTGAGTTCGGCGCGCTCGCACAGCTCTCTTACTGATATTTTTGCTACCGAGCCTTTCTCGCCCAGGAGATCCATCAGCGCGTTTTTGAGCAATATTTTTGAAAGTCTCGTGCGCTGGTTATTTTTGATGTTCATATTATCCCACCATTTTCAGATGATTTTGTCGGTTTCATAACAGCGATTAACAAAACTGATGATTGTTAATCCGACACGATGTAGATATAATAGTAGTGTAATATGAAATCTTTCAATTGTCAAGGAGACCTTAACCTTTCTGTCTCCAATGATTTTATCGCCTGCGGAAAACGGCGCGTTACGGAAAGCTTCAGACGGAATCCGAGGACGCGCCGAAACCGCAGCGACAACTATATAAGAAATTCATTCAGCCTTTTAACATTTTAGCCGCGCCGACCCTATGGGGTCGGTTTACGGCTCAAATCATATAAAAAGCACCGCAAGCGTATAAAGCTGTGGCAAAGGCAGCTGCAAATATATTTTTATATCCATAAGATAAAATAAATGAAGGAGTTCTCGTGATGGCAAAAGCAAAATTTTTTGAAAAGCGGGCGCTTGATTCGCGCCTGACCTCGCCCGATGTTACGGCGAAGGAGAAGTGGCTGGGCTATCTGCTCGGCCCGTCCGGCGCGCTGCTTTTAAACGCCGTGCTCGCGACCTACCTCAATGTCTATTATACCGATGTCCTAAACCTCACCACCGTGTGGGGCGGCGCGTTCCTGGCGGTGTTCCCGATAGTGTCGAAGATAATCGACGCTATAACAAATATAGTCATGGGCTATATCATCGACCGCACGCGCACAAAACAGGGCAAGGCGCGCCCTTGGCTGCTGATCTCCGCGCCGCTTGTCGCCGTGACCGGCATATTGCTCTTCACAGTCCCCTCGGGTAACCGGACGGTGCAGGTGATATGGGTCATGCTCTCGTATAATCTGTTTTATTCGTTCGCTTATACAATTTATAACATGAGCCACAATCTTATGGTTCCGCTCTCGACGAGAAACACGGAACAGCGCGGTTCGCTCTCGGTTTTCAATCAGATATCGACCATCATGATGAGCGGCATAATCGTCGCGCTCATCTTCCCCATGCTCATCATGCCGCAGCTCGGCGTTGACAAATCAAAGTGGATAGTTACGATGAGTATTCTCTCGTGCATCGCGCTGCCACTGACGCTTATGGAGTATTATTTCACCAAGGAGCGCATCACCCTCGAGGGCGGCGAGCAGAAGAAAGATAGCGTCGCAATGGTAACTCAGCTCAAGGCGGTTTTCAGCGACAAATATATGATAATAATTTTCATATATTTTCTCATTTTCACCGTCGGCTCGACCATCAAAAACATCTCGCTCGTTTATTTCTCGAACTATGTCCTCGGTACATATAACGACGGCAAGACCCAGACCATGCTATCAGTTATCGGCGGAATCCCGATGGGCATCGGTATTTTTGCCGTCTGGCCGCTCGCGAAGAAGTTTGGTAAACGCAATTTAACGGCAATCGGCTTTATCTTCTATGCTGTCGGCTCGGCTATATGCTGGCTCGCGCCGACGAATATGGTTATAGTGCTTATCGGCCAGTTTATCAAGAATATCGGCGGTCTGCCGTGCTCCTATGTGTTCATGGCGCTGTTCGCGGATGTGCTCGACCATGTTGAGTGGAAGCACAACTTCAGGTGCGACGGCATCGCGATGTCGATATATAACACCATTGCCGTCGCGAGCGTCGGAATTTGTACGGGCGTATTCAATCTTATTCTCTCGAAATCCGGCTATGTCGCGCCCTATCTCGATGCGGCGGGTCAGCTCATCGCCGTGCAGTCGGAGAGCGTCAAGAGCGCGATAACATTTACTTTCGTAGGGCTTGAGACGATAACCGGCATAGTCCTTGCGATACTTCTGCTGTTTTTGAATGTCGAAAAGAATATCGCCAAGGAGCAGGAGGAGATAAAGCAGAGAAACGGGGAGACGACAGAATGAAAGCCGTAAAGCTTAAAACAGAGTATCTCAAAAATCCGCTGGGGATAGATATAAAGAACCCGCGCTTCATGTGGAACTGCGAGGGCGGGAAGGCGCAGAGCGCATATAGACTAATCGCTTCCGACACGCGCGGCAATATTCTATGGGACAGCGGCAAGGTCGAATCTTCACAGATGAGTTTTATTCCGTATCCGCTCGACACTCCGTCGCGCCTGAGAGTGAACTGGAAAGTGAAGCTCTGGGACGAAAACGGGCTTGAGGGCGAGTGGAGCGAGCCGGCATTCTTCGAGATCGGGCTCAGAAACGCCTCGGATTGGAGCGCGAAGTGGATAACAGGAAACTATAATGTAAACAGAAAACAGCGTTACCCGGTCGACTGCTTCAAAAAAGAGTTCGAGTGCAAAAAGCCGATTTTATCTGCGCGGCTCTATATGACCGCCTGCGGACTCTATTCAGCCGAGATTAACGGCGCTGATTGCTCGATGCCGCTCGCGCCCGGCATCACGGAATACAGAAAGCGCATACAGTATCAGACCTACGATGTGACCGCGCTTTTGCATGAGGGAAGCAACGTGCTCTGCGCCGAGCTTGCCGACGGCTGGTACAGGGGCAGCGTCGGCGCGTGGGGGCTCAAAAATCAGTATGGCACCGAGACAAAACTGCTCGCTCAGCTCGAGATAAAATATACAGACGGCACGGTGCAGACCGTTGTGTCGGACGGCTCGTGGCTCTGGAGCAGCGACGGCGCGATACGCTTCGCCGACAACAAGGACGGCGAGCGGGTCAACGCAAATATGACGCCGTCATACAGCGGTCACGCGAAAGAGACGAAGTTCAAAGTTGTGCCGAGCGCGTCGAATAATTTCCCGATAGCCGAAAAAGAGCGCTTCAAACCTCAATTATCCGTCACCCCTAGCGGGAAAAAGCTGCTCGACTTCGGGCAGAATATGGCGGGCTATGTTGAGTTTGAGATAAACGCCCGCGAGGGGCAGAAAATCACTCTCGAATTCGGCGAGCTGCTGCACGACGGCGAGCTTACGCTCGAGAATATCCAGTGCAGGAATAAACACAAGACAACGCCTTTGCAGAGAGTTGAGTATATCTGCAAAGAGGGCAAAAATCATTACAAGACGAAGTTCGCGATATTTGGTTTTCAGTATGTCAGCGTCGGCACGGATATAGATATCGCCCCGGAGAACTTCACCGCCATAGCCGTCTATTCCGATATGGATGAGACGGGGTATTTCAACAGCTCAAACGAATTGCTCAATAAATTCGTCGAAGCGACAAAGTGGTCGGCAAAAGGCAACTCGACCGATCTGCCGACAGACTGCCCGACCCGCGAACGCCACGGCTGGACAGGCGACGCGCAGATATTCTGCAAAACCGCGAGCTATCTTTTTGACTATGCGCCATTTGCCGAAAAATTCGTGCGCGATATATGCGACGAACAGCTCAAAAACGGCGATTTCCGCCAGATAGCCCCACGCGGCGGTGTGGATTTCTATATGACTTTTATGGACGGCTCGGCGGGCTGGTCCGACGCAGGCGTGTTTATTCCGTACAGGCTCTATAAGCAGTACGGCGACAGAAAGATTCTCGAACGCTTCTATCCCAACATGCGCGCCTTTGCCGAATATAAAATAAAGACCCTCGGCAAGTGGTATCCGACCGCCCTGCCGACGGGAGTGGGGCTCAAAAATTTCCGCAATATTTCAAACTACCGCCAGTCCTACGGCGAATGGGCGGAACCCGCCGATGTCAAGGCGCTTAAATTTACGGATTTCGTCAATCCGAATCCCGAGGAAACCACGGCGTACATAGTCTATATGCTCGAAACGATGGCTGATATAGCCCGCGTCCTCGGTAAGGATAGCGACAGAAAGCTCTATGAGAAAAATGCCGCAAGGGCGAGAAAGGGCTACAGCGCGCTCGTCTCAACGAAGAAGTTTTCAATAGACACCGACCGCCAGGCAAAGCTTGTTCGCCCGCTTTATATCGGTCTGCTCGACGAAAAGCAGACGGAATATGCGAAAAAGCGGCTCATAAAAGCCCTCGACAACTACTCGTGGAGGCTCGGCACGGGATTCCTATCAACTCCGCTGATACTGAGCGTTCTGGCGGATATTGATATTGGATATGCCTACCGCCTGCTCGAAAACGAGCAGATGCCCGGCTGGCTGTTCATGCCCAAGAACGGCGCGAACACCGTCTGGGAGTCGTGGGAGGGCACCGCGGCGCAGGGCGGCATAGCCTCGCTCAATCACTATTCCAAGGGCGCCGTGTGCGAGTGGCTGTTCGGCACGATGTGCGGAATAAATGTTGCCGGAGAAAACCGATTCACTATAGCCCCGCGCCCGGGCGGGCATTTCGAGTTCGCCGAAGTGAGCTACGACAGCGTATACGGAAAAATATTCGTGCGCTGGGACAAAACTGACGGGGGATACAAATATAAAATATCCGTCCCATCGAACTGCAAAGCGGATATAATTCTGCCCGACGGAAGAAAACAGACCGTCGGAGCGGGTGAATATGAATTCTGAGGAGGAAAATCCATGAAAAGATCGATAGCTGCCGTTATGGCGATTCTTGTTCTGCTTGTGTCGCTGCTGTGCGCGTGCAAAAAGGACGACACAAAAACAAATGCAGACACCACCGGCGAAGCGCAGACGAGCGCGGACGGACAGATTATTGAAGACACAACAGCCCTGCCCGAGGACAGCACCGCGCAGGGGGACGAGACAAATGAAACTCAATCGGCTGACCCCGCAAAGCCCGGCGAGACCGCTTCGAATCAGGTAACCGCCGCGCCCTCGAAGAATGCAAAAGACTGGACTAAGGCCGAGATAATCGCCTATTTCAACACCGGCGCGAACAGGGTAAAATATCAGGCAAAGTCCGTCACCCGCAACTACACCGAGACGAAGAACGACGCCGACAAGACCGAGTTGCCCAAGGCGATAGACGCAATAGGCAAGAGCGCGATGAAGACCTTCATGAAGCGCGACGACAAGGCGATAGCCCTGACCTCAAAAGAGGATATCAGAAACGTATTCCCCGTCGGCGGCAAGGACTGGGTCAGCAAGCTTACAGCATCCGATGTCAAGAGCGCAAAGATAGAGGACAAGGGTAGCGAATATCAGATAACCCTGACTTTCGGCACCGAGGTCAATCCCTCCGGCGAAAAAGGCTATGCCGCAGCGTTCGGCGTGCTGACCGCCGACATGGTGAATTTCGATTATCCCGGTCTCTCGCTCAGCGACCAGAGATTCACCTATTACAACGGCACTATCTCAGCTCGGTTCGACAAGTCCACCGGCAACATGGTCTATGCCCACTATGATTATCCCGTCATCATCGAGCTCACAGCGCACCTGCTCGGCTCGAACACGAGGGTGAAAGTCGGCATGACAACAATAAACGATTTCACGATAAAATATTAAAAGTTACATCCGAAAAACAAAATGTCCCGCACGGAAACGTGCGGGGCGTTTTGTATATATTCTTATTTGAGTGAATTGCCGGCACTGAATGCCTTTGCAACAGTCTCGCCGAGGACAACATAGGTGTTGTTGAACGGGTCGAAGGTTATCGGCTGCGCCTTTGAAACATCGACGTTTCCGTTTTCGTCGAGCACGCGCTCGTCAACGCAGACGTTGACTATTTCGCCGACCATGCGCCCGGTGTTTGCATCATAGCTCTTGAGCCTGCACTCTGCGGCGATGGGCAGCTCTTCAATCAGCGGCGCGTCAACAAATTTCGATTTGACGGCGTGGAATCCCGCCTTTTCAAATTTATCGGGCGTATTCCCTGCGGAAACAAGACCGACATAATCGCACGCCGCCGTGTGTTCGAGGTCAGCCATGCTCACGGTGAATGCCTTTCTCTCGAGAATATTCTTCGTGGACTTGTGGCCCGCGCTTATGCACATGGATATTTCATTGCCGCCGCTGATGCCGCCCCATGCGGCGTTCATAGCGTCGGGGTTGCCATCCTTGTCGTAGGAACCGAGGATAAGCACCGGCTGCGGATAGGTGAATGGCTTTGCACCGAAATCTTTTCTCATGATAATTCCTCCTTTGATTTGACTTTATTATAGAACCTGAAGTCGGCTTTAAGTCAAGGAAAAACGAAAAAAGTTTACAAATAAAAACAGCCCCGGACTCAACATCCGGGACTGAATAAAAATCTGTTAGTCTCTCTCTTTTTCGAACGAGATAACTTTTCCGCTCTTTGCGTTTATCTTGTACTCATACTCGAATCCGCCGCATTTGAATTCAACATCGTAGTGCGCGGTGAGCGAGTCGGTGTCAAACTCGGTTTTGAGCTCCGTGACCTGAGCCTCGGTGAGACCCGCATGGTCGAGTGCGGCTTTCTTCGCGGCATCCGCAGAGATATATTTCGAGGGGTCGGCGGGCTTGGAATCGTCAAGCTCGCGGTCGAAGTCGATTATTCTGCCGTTCTTCGCGTTGACCTCGACTTCATACTCATATCCGCCGGAAACGAACTCTATATCATAGTGCGGGGTACGGTCGTCAATATCAAGCTCAGCTTTGGTGAATGTGACCTTCGATGCGTCGAGGGAAGCTCTCTTGAGCGCGGCGGCCTTTGCCTCCTCAACGGAGATAAACTTTGATGTGTCAACTGTGGGCTTCTTATCCTCGCGCTCGCGGTCGAACTCGAGAATCTTTCCGCTCTTTGCGTCTATCTCGAACTCATATTCATATCCGCCCGAGACAAATTCTATATCATAGTGCGGGGTGCGGTCGTCCACGTCAAGCTCCGCTTTCTTGAAAGTGACCTTTGAAGCGTCAAGGGAAACTTTCTTGAGGGCTATCGCCTTCGCCTCGTCGATGCTGATATAGCCGGAGACATCGGGCTGGGGCTTTGAGGGCTTCGAGGGGTCGGCGGGCTCGACTTCTTTTTTGAGAATGCTGCCGTCCGCTACCGCTATCTCGTAGTCGTATTCGTTAGCCCCGGCGATAAACTCGATATCATAGTGGGCGACAAGGTCGTCGCTGTCGAGCTTTGCTTCGGTGAACTTCGCGTCGGCTCTTGCGATGCCCGCATCGGCGACTGCAATGTCTATCGCGGCGTCAAGGCTTATCTTTACTTCCTGCTGGATCTGTCCGGAGTTGCCCGAGCCCGTGTCGGGCTTATCCTGCGGCGGAGCGAACGCAGAGAAGATAGCCATAATGACTGACATGAGCGCGACTCCGATGGATTTGAAAATACTTGCAAACATAGTATCTGTCCTTTCTTATCGGGATCGTGTCCCTTAGTACACCCATATAATAACCCGCAAAAATTAAAGAAAGATTAGAGCGCAAAAATTTTTCGGAAAGTTTGAAGTCCGTAAAACAGTGTGCTGTGATGTTGATAAATTGGGATTTGTCCATCCCCGATGTCAAACAATATAAAACAACAAAACCGGCCGCAGCAAATCTACTGCAACCGGTTCATTTATTTATGCTGTTATACCGCCGTCAAAAGGTCACGGTGAACTCGCTTCCCTCGCCGTAAACGGAGGATGCGGAGACTTTTCCGCCGTGGAGCGCCGCTATCTGGCTGACGAGCGAGAGCCCCAAGCCGAATCCGCTTTCGCGGCTGCGGGATTCGTCCGCGCGGTAAAATCTGCCCCATATCTTCGACAGATCCTCTTCTTTTATCCCGATTCCGTCATCCTTCACCGAGAGCACGATGCCGTTGTCTTTCTTGAGCCTGACTTCAATGTGCCCGCCGTCTCTGCCGTATTTGACAGCGTTTGAGAGCAGATTTTCGAGCATCAGCGATATCAGCTGCGCCTGCGCTGGGATTATAATATTGTCTTCGATGTCCGCAGTGAGCGTGATGTTCTTAGCGGGGACAAAATCGGCGCATGTTTTTTTGACGAGTTCGCTTAAATCTGTGTCCTCGAGCTTGTAGCGCTTGTCACCCTGCTCGGTGCGCGAGAGCGTCAGCAGAGCCGTGACGAGCTTCGTCATCTTGTCCGTCTGCTCGTCTATCGACGAGAGTGCTTCGAGCATATCTTCTTCGCTCGCGTTGTTGGACAGCGCGTATTCGCATTCTGCCTTTATCACGGCGAGCGGCGTGCGCAGCTCGTGCGAGGCGTCGGAGGTGAACTGCTTTTCGTTTTCGAACGAGGTCTGGAGCCTTGCGAGCATGTCGTTGAAGGTCTCGGCAAGCGTGTATATTTCGCCCGCACTTTTCTCCATCTCGATGCGCTTTGAGAGGTCGGTTCCGTCGGTTATCTCGTGCGCCGAGCGGCAGATATTCTCAACCGGCTTCATCGTTTTGCGCGATATCAAATATGCCCCGACGGCGGCGATAATAATAAACGCCGGGAGAATGTATATGACCGTCATGGTTATTGCGTCGAACGCGCTCTTGGCGGCGTCGGCGTTGATGAATCCGCGTACCCAGACCGGGGGATAGGTCGAGTTACTGCATATGAATTCAACTTTGAAAACCGTCCTGTCCGCGTTTGCGGGCAGCTCAACGCTCAGCGAGCTGACTTCGTCGCGGGTCAGACCCGCGTGCTCGAGCGCGATATCAATCGCCTTTTCGCTGTTTATTCCGTCCTTGAACTCGGTGCTTTTGTAGACGGGGTCGCTGAGCCCGGACATCGCGGTGTCCGCCTCATATTTGATTATCTTCCCAGAAAAGGCGTCGATTTCGTATTCGTATTTGTTGAAATCGAGACGGGTGTCGTAATAATAATATTTGTTTCCGTCTGTCTCGAATGTTCCGACCACGCCGTTCTTGCGATTCTCGCTGTTTATCAGCGCAGCGGGGGACTCGCCGTCGATATATCTGCCGCTCGAGTCAAAGACATTGCAGTAGACCTCGTCGACGAAGAAAGCAAAATCGTTCTCAATTTCGAGAATACCGTTCTTGTATTCTATCTCGTCGACATTGCGCTCGACCGTGCTTATCAGCTCATTTTGCAGGCGCGAATCGGCAATCTGCGAGCCGGTTATCAGTATTCCTCCGATGCCGAGGGAGCTCACAACGGCGATGAGCAGCGTTATCCACACCGTTATCCGCAGCTTGAACGAAGAGCGGCGGCGCGCGGGTCTTGTTTTTTTATTTGATGACATAGCCTGCACCCCTCACGGTGTGAATGAGTTTGATATCCTCGCCTTCGTCTATCTTCTTGCGGAGATATCGGATATATACGTCGACAACATTCGTGCCGCCCTCGTAGTCGTAGTTCCAGATGTGATCCTCAATTTTCTCGCGGCTGAGTACAACGCCCTTGTTCATCACAAGATATTGCAGCAGCTCATATTCCTTTGCCGAGAGCGATATCTCCCTGCCTGCGCGCTCAACGCGCCTCGCTGCCGTGTCGACTGTCAGGTCGCCGACGGAAATTATACCCGTCTTTTCTCCGTATTTTTTGCGCGTCATGACGCGCAGTCTCGCCGAGAGCTCGTCGAACGAAAACGGCTTTATCAGATAGTCGTCGGCACCGATATCGAGCCCCGTGACCCTGTCTTCGATGCTGTCGCGCGCCGTCAGGAACAGCACCGGCGTGTCGATGCCGTGCGCCCTTATCTTTTTGACAAGCTCGAACCCGTTCATTATCGGCATCATGACATCGAACACCGCCGCGTCATAGTCGGTCGATGTTATCAGATCATATGCCTCGCCGCCGTCAAGACAGCTGTCCACGCTGTAGCCGGCAGCCTTGAGCTGCTTTGTGATTATCCTGTTGAGGCTCTTCTCGTCCTCGGCAAGCAGAATACGCATTGGATCACCCTCCGGTATAATTATACAGATTTTATCATAGCGTGTAAAGATTAAACGAAGATTAGGAAATCGGGCGTGGGTATAAAAATAACACGAACACCGCAAAAGCAGTATTCGTGTCATTGGTGGAGACGAAGAGGATCGCTCGGCGCACTGCCGTGCGCCGACACGCACGCGGACTTTCCGACCGTCCGCCGGACGCTCGAAATTCTGCTTCGCAGAACCGTCCTGTTCGATCCTCTTCTAAAAAAATAACACGAACACTGCAAAAGCAGTATTCGTGTTATTGGTGGAGACGAAGAGGATCGAACTCTCGACCTTACGGATGCGAACCGTACGCTCTCCCAGCTGAGCTACGCCCCCATTTGTTTGCTATGTGATTATAAGATTTTTTTTGCGGTTTGTCAAGTGTTCGGAGGCGGTTTGGAAAAATTTTTCTTCGCCGCCCCGGTTTTTATGCCATCGGCTTGCAGACATCGACCCAGCTTTCGGGCTTGGAGTATTCCTCAAGCTCGGCGGGGGTCAGCTCTATCATGCTGTTGCTGCTGCCGCAGGCGGGGTATACCGTATTGAATCTCTTGAGTGACTCGTCGAGATATATCTTCACTCCGTCGTTCACGGCAAACGGGCACACTCCGCCGACCGCGTGGCCGATAAACTGCGCCGCCTCTTCGTGCGAGAGCATCTTTGCTTTTTTGCCGAAGCGGGACTTGTATTTTGCGTTGTCTATCTTCATGTCGCCCGCCGCGACTATGAGTATCGGCTCGCCGTCGAGCGAAAATGATATAGTCTTTGCTATCCTGCCCTCTTCGCAGCCGAGAGCTTTTGCCGCGAGGGCAACGGTCGCGCTCGACTCGTCTATCTCCATCACTCGGTCCTCGATTCCGAGCTTTCTGAAATATTCTCTGACTCTTTCTATAGACATTGTTTTCTCCCGAATAAAAAAGCCGCAGCTTTTGCGGCTTTGTATTTTTATCTTCTGAAAAATCCGCGCTTTTCCGGCTTGCCGTTCTCTGTATCCGGGATAAAAAATCGGTTTTTGCCCGACTTGTCGACGAGATATTTTTTGACGGCGGCAAGGCGCTCGTCGGAATTCCTGCAGGCCTTGAGCGCCGAATCTATCTCCTGAGGAGACACGGTGTCCGAATCCCTGCGGTAGGTGTAGCGGTCTGTTTTCATAGTATTATATTTTTCTGTCTGCGCGTCTGTCCATGTGTGGACGCACTCCTTGGAGAAAAATACGCCGCGGCGTATTATTTTTGCGGGGTTGCCGCCGCAGACGGTGTTCGAAGGGACGGACTTGCCCGAAAGCAGAGCCGCGCCGCCGATAACGGAGCCCGAACCGACTGCCGCGCCTTTCAGAATCAGCACGTTCTGCCCTATCCAAACGTGGTCGCCGATAAAGACGGATTTGCTCGGATTTATGCGCTTGCCGCTGCCGCAGTCGTACATAAGATGCGGGTCTGCCGTGCGGATAAAAATACCGAAGGAAAACAGCCCGTCGTCCCCGATAATTATGTTTTGCTGTTCGGACGTTATGAGCGTCATTTTGCCGTTGATATAGTTGCCGCGCCCGAAAAATATGCAGCTGTTGTTGTTTACGGTCAAATTGACATAATAAGGATTTTTATTTGCGCCTAAATAGCATACCGCATTGCTGCCGTTGAAGAGAACGGTGGAAGAGCTGAGCTTGACGCCGTCTTCAACAACAAGAATATTGCCGGAACCGTTGAATATTATTTTTGAACCGTCCATTGAGCTTTTCTGCGCGTCGGCTATAATGCGGTTGTCGGAAATATGTTCCGAAAGAGAGGTGATTTGTTCCACTGATATCCCTCCGCGATTTTTTATTTGCGGCTCTTCTTGCTCTTAACTCCGTCGGTAACGCTCTCATCCGGCGCGCTGAACGCTGCGAGCCTGATTATCAGGATGATGAGTATCGCCGCGAGAGCCGAGCAGGTGTAGACTATCCACATGTTCGTAACGCTCGAGATGAACTTGCCGATAAACGGCACGCAGTGCGTGGCGAGCGCGACTATTGAAGCACCCTCGGGCAAAGACGAGCCGAACGCAAATGCGTATTTGCCGCCGAGCTTATACAGCGCAACTTCGTCTGCGGATGCAGCGGATGCCCTGCGTGTGAGGCACAGCGAGCCGCTCTTTATATTCGAGCCTGCGACATTTTCGCTGCACACGGCGAGTCCGCGGTCGAGCAGGAATTTGTCGGGGTGCGCCGCTGCAACGCAGAGAAGCGCAGTGACGAGCGACACAACGGCTATTATGACGATGAGAACGGTCGTGAATATCCTCGCGCCCTTGAATTTGTCTTTCTGCGGCTTGAATCCGTTCTGGAGCATTGCGCCCGAATAGTCCGAGGTGCGCTCGAAGTCGAACTTCGGCTCGACCTTGGAAGCTGTCTCCTCGGAGAGGGTCTTGCGCGGTCTGCTCTTGTCTATCGGCGCGCCGAAATATCCGTGGGGATCGGGTTCGCCGTATTCATTCTTCTGCTTTTCAACAGGCACTTCTTTAACTTCGGGCTCTGACTCTTCGACAGAAACCTCTTTCTCGCCGGAATAAGTCTCTTCAAAGTCGTCCTCTACCGGTTCGAGCTCGTTTGCGGAGATAACCGAGTTGTCTATCGCGCTGTCATAGCTGCGCTCTTCAACGCGTCTCGCTTCCTCAGCCGCTTTTGCTTCGGCTGCTGCTCTTGCTTCAGCTGCTGCCTTTGCTTCGGCTACTGCGCGGGCTTCCTCGGCTTTTCGTGCTTCTTCGGCGGCTTTTATCTCTGCCGCCGCCTTTTCCGCCGCCGCGTTCAGTTCATCCTGCTTGGCCTTTTCCATGCGCGCCTCAAATTCGGCGTTGAGCTGTTCGATGGTCTTTGGCATAAATTTATCCATTTTCTCTTCACCTTCCGACTTAAAACAAAAATCTCCTATATAAGTCTATTATAAAGTATAATATTTGAAGCACACAAAGTCAACAAAAAAGCCCGAATGTCGCAGAACATGCGCGCATTTGCTCAAAAAAGGCTGAAAAAGCGGGCGCATAAAGTATAATCAAAGCGGAGAAAAACAGAAAAGGAGAAAGACCATGGGAATGAAAGAATGCACACTGGCGAGCTCTATTATCCGAACGAGGAGTCGATATTCGACGAGCAGCTCAAAAAGCTCGATCTGCTCTACGAGTTCAATTCCACGCGCCCGACTGAGCAGAAGAGACGGCAGGCGCTGATGAAAGAGATGTTCGCCGAAGTCGGCGAGAACTGCTATCTTGAACCGCCGTTCCACGCGAACTGGGGCGGGGCGCACATCCATCTCGGCGACTCTCGTCGCCTACGGCAATCCCTGCCGCGTCGCGAGGGAGATAAACGAGCACGACCGCGAGTTTTATTATAAAGACAGACGAATCACGAAAGAGATTTTTGACGAGATAAAGAATATATAAATCAAACCCGCCAAAGCAAACCCGCCGCAGATATAAGTCTGAGGCGGGTTTTGCTATAGTTTTTACAGTGTTTACGGTTGAATCTTTGCCGTTATTCTCCTTACGGAGAAAATGATGTTTGCTAATGACCAAAGCGGAATTATAACATACAGAAAACGGAACAAGAAGGTTAAAAACGGCAGTAAATCCTGATGAGGAGAAGTGAATACAGGGTGTATTACCCAATCATATTGCATGGTGATTCGCATCAAAATCATCGGTATCGCCGACAAGACAAAGACGGTGAAGAAAGAACGGAATTTACGAATTTGAGCTCTCCTTGAAAGATAGAAGAAGAACAGGCTGACAAAGGCGACCGCCCATATGAAGCGAAACGCGTAAAAGTAAAACATTCCATACTCTGAAATCCTTATGCAGTCATAATAGAAATCGTGCATATGTGTAAAAAAGAAGTTAAATACAGGGCGGAAAAGCTCGCAGACGCAGTATATTATCGCCTGCAGGAACAGCGGCCAAAGAAGCACCTCGAAAATCACAACAAAAGCTTTTTTGTTTTTTTCATCACTCCACATCCTTTCAATTTCCTTGAGGCGGATAAATGACAATACTTCTGCGCTACAATTATATTTTAACAGAAAGAGTAAAAAAGTCAATCGTGTTTTGATTTTTAAAAAAGTTAAAGAATCAATCCCACCTTTGCAGAGCGGGATTGATTCTTTGTTTGTGCTTATTTATATTTCGGTCTCGCAACATACGAGGTGTGGAGCACTTCGTGAGCCTTGTGGCTGCCGGGCTCGCCGAGGAACTCGGCGTAGAGACGCTTGACAGCCTCGCTCTCATGCGACTTGCGCAGGGGCATATCCTTGTCCGCCTCGTAGAGAGCGGCGGCTCTGCGCGCCTTGAGGTCGACGAAGTTGCGCACGACAGCGTGCTGGATCGGCTGACCGCCGCCGTTGACGCAGCCGCCGGGGCAGCCCATGATCTCGATGAAGTGATAGTCGGCAGTGCCGTTCTTGACCTTCTCCATAATCGTGTTGGCGTTTGCAAGTCCGCTGACTACGCAGACCTTGACTTCCATGCCGTTGACGGTGTAGGAAGCTTCCTTTATTCCGTCGGTGCCGCGAACCTCGGTGAAGTCGAGGCTCTTGAGCTCCTCACCGGAGAGCTTCTCAACGGCGGTTCTCAGCGCCGCTTCCATAACGCCGCCGGTTGCGCCGAAGATAACAGCCGCGCCGGTGGAGTCGCCCAGAGGATTGTCGAACTCTTCGTCGGGCAGGTGCTTGAAGTATATTCCCGCGCTCTCGATCATTCTGCCGAGCTCTCTCGTGGTCAGCGAGTAGTCAACATCCGGATAGCCGGACGCCGCCTGATCGTCGCGCTTGGTCTCGAACTTCTTCGCCGTGCAGGGCATGATGCCGACAACGACGATATCCTTCGGGTCGATGCCCATCTTCTCGGCATACCAGGTCTTGATTATCGCGCCGGACATCTGCTGGGGCGATTTGCAGGTCGAGAGGTGATCGAGCATATCGGGATAGTAATGCTCGCAGTATTTTATCCATCCGGGCGAGCAGGAGGTTATCATCGGGAGCACGCCGCCGTTCTGGACTCTGCCGAGGAACTCGTTTGCCTCTTCGACAATCGTGAGGTCTGCGCCGAAATCGGTGTCAAAGACCTTGTCGAAGCCGAGGCGTCTGAGCGCCGCGACCATCTTGCCCTGAACATTGGTGCCGATGTGCATTCCGAAGCACTCTCCGAGAGTTACGCGGATAGAGGGCGCGGTGTGAACAACGACGAACTTCTCGGGATCGTTGATAGCCTCGAGAACCTTTGCGGTGTCGTCCTTCTCATATATAGCGCCGGTCGGGCAGTTGACAATGCACTGGCCGCAGGAGACACACGCCACGGAATCGAGCGGTCTCTCGAACGCCGAGCCGATGTGGGTGTCAAATCCGCGGGCGTTTGCGCCGATAACGGAGATGTGCTGAGCCTGACATGCTGCGACGCAGCGGCGGCAGAGAATGCACTTGCCGTTGTCTCTTATCATATGAATAGCGGAATCGTCGTATTCGTGAACGGGATTTGCGCCGTCGAAGCGCCCCTCGTCGTCAACGCCAAACTCCTTGCAGAGCTGCTGGAGCTCGCAGGTTCCGCTGCGGACGCACGAGAGACACTTTCTGTCATGCGTCGAAAGAATGAGCTCAAGGGTCATCTTGCGGCTCTTGCGGACGCGCTCGGTGTTTGTGAATATCTCCATACCCTCGTTAACGGGGTATACGCAGGCGGTCACGAGCGAACGCGCGCCCTTGACCTCGACCATGCAGATGCGGCATGCGCCGATCTCGTTTATCTTCTTGAGGTAGCAGAGGGTCGGGATCTCAATGCCGGCCATACGCGCCGCCTCAAGTATGGATATGCCCTTGGGTACGCTCAGGGGCATGTTGTTTATCTTTATGTTTACCATTTCCATGCTGTGTTGACCCTCCTTCCTTAACCTTTGCTGATTGCCTTGGCGCGCTTGCAGTTTTCCATGCAGACGCCGCACTTGATGCACTTCGCCGTGTCGATAGTGTACGACGGCAGCTTGTGACCCTCTGCGACATAGTCGGTCTTGCCGATAGCCAAGACGGGGCAGTTTCTGGCGCAGAGACCGCAGCCGATGCACAGATCCTTGTCGATCTTGAAGCTCAGCAGCGCCTTACATACGCCTGCGGGACACTTCTTGTCGACTATATGCGCTATATACTCATCGCGGAAGAACTTGAGGGTCGCAAGGACGGGGTTGGGAGCCGTCTGACCGAGTCCGCAAAGGGAGTTTTCTTTGATGTAATGGGCGAGCTCTTCGAGCTTGTCCAGATCTTCGAGCGTCGCCTTGCCGGCGATGATCTTTTCGAGTATCTCCTGCATTCTTCTCGTGCCGATACGGCAGGGGGAGCACTTTCCGCAGGACTCATCAACGGTGAAGTCAAGGAAGAACTTGGCTATATCGACCATGCAGTTGCTGTCGTCCATGACGATAAGTCCGCCCGAACCCATCATGCAGCCGATGGCGGTGAGGTTGTCGTAGTCTATCTCGGTGTCCATGAGGCTCGCGGGGATGCATCCGCCGGAGGGTCCGCCGGTCTGAGCCGCCTTGAACTTTCTGCCGTTGGGGATGCCGCCGCCGATGTCCTCGACAATTTCGCGCAGGGTCGTGCCCATGGGGATCTCAACGAGGCCGGTGTGCTTGATGTTGCCGCCGAGTGCAAAGACCTTGGTGCCCTTGGAGCGCTCGGTGCCCATGGAGGCGAAGCTCTCCGCGCCGTGCAGGATTATCTGCGGGATATTTGCAAATGTTTCGACGTTGTTCTCGGTAGTGGGCTTTCCGAAAAGACCCTTTTCCGCCGGGAACGGAGGTCTCGGACGGGGCTCGCCGCGGTTGCCCTCGATGGAGGTCATGAGCGCGGTCTCCTCGCCGCAGACGAATGCGCCTGCACCGAGTCTTATATGAAGGTCGAAGTCGAAGCCGCTGTCGAAGATGTTCTTGCCGAGCAGTCCGAGCTCGCGCGCTTCGTCTATTGCTATCTGAAGTCTCTTGACCGCTATCGGATACTCCGCGCGGACATAGATATAGCCCTCGGTCGCGCCGGTGGCGTAGCCGCATATCGCCATGGCTTCAACGATGCAGTGCGGGTCGCCCTCGAGCACGGAGCGATCCATGAATGCGCCCGGGTCGCCCTCGTCGGCGTTGCAGACGACATATTTCTGATCCGCCTGATTCTTGCGGGTGAAGCTCCATTTCAGACCTGTCGGGAATCCGCCGCCGCCTCTGCCGCGCAGACCGGAATCCTTGACTATCTGGATGACCTCGTCCGGGGTGTATTCGGTCAGACACTTCGCAAGAGCCTGATAGCCGTCCATGGCTATGTATTCATTGATATTCTCGGGGTCGATAACGCCGCAGTTGCGCAGCGCAACTCTCTTCTGCTTTTTATAGAACTGAGTCTCGTTGAGGCTCTTGACGGTGTCGCCGGCGACGGTATCATCGTAGAGCAGATGCTTGACTATTCTGCCCTTGATGAGGTGCTCGTCAACTATCTCCGGAACGTCCTCGACCTTTATCTGGCTGTAGAACGCGCCTTCGGGATAAACAACGACTATCGGACCCAGGGCGCACAGACCGAAGCAGCCTGTCCTGATGACCTTGATTTCGTCTGCGAGACCTTTTTCGGCGATCTCCTTTTCAAACTCGGCAATTATTTCTGCACTGTGAGAAGAAGTACAGCCGGTACCGCCGCAGACAAGAACGTGTGAACGATACATTGATTTTCCTCCTTGTTATTTGGCGATAGCGCCGACCGTGAATTCGCCGACGGGGTTGCCGTTGACGAGATGATCGCTGACGATGCGCGCGACCATTTCGGGCGTTACCTTGACATAGGTGACCTTTTCTTTGCCGGGTTCGAGAACCTCGACTATCGGCTCATACTGGCACATGCCGATGCAGCCGGTCTGCGAGACGGTGACATGGCTGAGATTGCGGCGTGCAATCTCGTCAACGAGTGCGGTGAGCACGGGCTTTGCGCCTGCCGCGATGCCGCAGGTAGCCATGCCGACGAGCACGCGGGTTGTGTATTCGTTGTCTTCGCGGATATTCATATTGGCCTTTGCCTTATCTCTTATTGCGTTAAGTTCAGCAAGTGATTTCATGGTTATTCCTTTCCCGGCGCCGGGCGCCGTCATATGGTTTTTTAAAGTAGCGCTGTGTTCTCGTCGATATATTCTTTCATCCACTGCACAACATCCGGATTGTCGAGCGGCACGCCGTCGAGGATATTTTTTATTTCCCGCGTGTCGAGCACGAATTCTTTTTCGTCGGCCGAGCGGCGGTAGATAAAATCCCTGTCGGTGTTCATTGATATGAGCACCGTTACCGTCGAGGTCATGTCCCCGAGGGGAGTGAAGTCTATGCTGTCCGAATGAAATACGGCTTTTGTGGAGGTGCCGACGCCTTTTTTTGAGGTTATCTCAAAACTGCCGCCGGTCTGCTCTGCCGCGAGGCGGAACAGCGGTATGCCCATGCCGACCTTGCGCGTTGTGCGCGTGGTGAAAAACGGATCGCAGACATTTTGAAGCTGTTCTTCGTCCATGCCGCAGCCGTTGTCGGAAACCGTGAGCGTGAGAAGATGCTCTTCTCTGCTTTCGCTGACATCTATTGTTATCAGCGACGCCCCGGCTGATATGGAGTTCTGGGCTATATCGAGAATGTTGAGTGACAGCTCGCGCATGGCGTTAAGCGTCCAGGTATTTGTCGAGAATGCCGTCTATCTGATCGGGGGTGAGTCTGCCGTAGACATCGTCGTTGATCGTCATGACGGGAGCGAGTCCGCACGCGCCGATGCAGCGGCAGGCTTCGATGGAGAAGCACGCGTCGTCACTGCACTCGCCGGGGCCGATGCCGAGTCTCTCGCTTATCTTGTCGAGGATAGCCTGCGAGCCTTTGACATAGCAGGCGGTTCCGAGACATACGGAGATGTTGTATCTGCCCTTGGGGCTCAGAGCGAACTGGGCGTAGAAAGTCGATACGCCGTATACCTTCTCGAGCGGAACGTCCATTCCCTCGGCTATCATAGCCTGTACCTCGAACGGAAGATAACCGTAGATGAGCTGAGCCTCCTGCATGACGTGCATCAGCAGGCTCTTGTCACCGTTGCATTCTGCGATAACGGCATTGAGCTTCTCTTCCTGTTCCGGGGTGCCGGAAAAAGGTATCTTACTGATTTTTTTGAGCATTTGTAGCCTTTCCCTCCTTAGGTTTGAGAAAAATAACAGATAGGCAAAAAGGGGGTTCCTTTTCACATTAAGAGTAATTATATCATGCGGGTCTGAAAATTGCTACAGTTTAAGGAAAAAAATATCGATAAACTATATACCAATTACATACCCTGCAGGTAGTAATTACCTTTCAACAGATCAATGACCGCCTGCGGCGATGCGCAGGGGAGCTCAAGCTCGGTGCTCGCCAAGCCGACATTTTCGAGGCAGTGCGCGTCGGATGCGCGCAGAAGCCTCATTTTTCGGAGCAGCGGATGCTCTTCAATGAGCCTGTCCGCCTGAGCGAAAGCGGACATCTCGGCGTTTGCGAATCCCCAGCTTTCGTCGAACGAGCCGAGGTTTGCGACCACGCTGAACGACGGGCGGTCAACATGAGCGGGATAGCAGACCCCGCCGAAGCCGGAGACGAGCGGAAAAACCTCGCCGATTGAAATAAAACTCGCCGTGCTCAGCAGATTCTCCTCGCGCCCGAGAATACCGTCCCTGTCGTCCATTATCAGCTGTTCGCCGAAAATATCGAGCCGATTTTTAATCTTCGGCAGGCGCTCGGCAACGTAGCTCGAAAACGCGAGTGCGGAATCGACATCAGGAAACAGGCACACGATGTGCACCTCTTCGGAAGTCGTCAGCTCCATGCCGGGCACGAAAGTGATTCCGGCTTCCTCAGCCGCACGCGCCGCGGCGGGGCAGTTGAGCGAGGAGTTGTGGTCGGTCAGCGCAAGGATATCCAGCCCCATGACCTTTGCCATGTTGACAAGGTTATAGGGAGTCATCTCCTCGTCGCCGCAGGGCGACAGACACGAGTGGATATGCAGATCACATAAAAATCCCGGCATAATTCGACTCCGAATATTTTTGCTGGCTTCGTTTGAAGTAATAAGTAAAATGTATATGGTATGGGCGGATGTCGCCCGCGGTTTAGCACAAGTTTATTGACTCGCAGTTTGTATTCGACGCACCGTTGCCGCGCAAGCGGTGGGAAAGGCTTATCATAGCCAACTTTTGAAAACAAATTTTATAACACTGTGGAATTTTATTTTGGCTCCCTTGTGTAAAGGAAGATGGCTCGGCGTAAGCCGAGACTGAGGGATTGCGGTACAGAACCGATTGATTTTTTGCCTCTTCCGCACAAATCCCCACAATACAGCATATTTATACTTCTTATATTATACATGGTTATATCAATAAATCAACACCTATATATCAATTATGATATGTCTTTTTCAGCTCTTTTGTCGCTTCGCCACTGAGCAGGCAGAGCGAGATGAGATTCGGCACCGCCATGAGCGCGTTCGCGAGGTCTGAGAGCTCCCATACGAGCTCGAGGTCGGCGACGCATCCGACGAATACCGCCGCGGCGTAAATTATGTTGTATATTTTCGCGCTCTTGGCGCCCAGCAGATATTCGAGCCCGCGCCGCCCGTAATATGACCAGCCGATGAGCGTTGCAAAGGCAAAAATGCAGATACTCACGCAGACGAAAATGCTCCCGGCTTTTCCGAATACGCTGCCGAATGCCGCGGCGCAGGCGAGTGAGCCGTCGCCGTCCGTCGGCGCGCCGGAGACCAAGAGAGTTATTGCAGTCACGGTGCACATGACGACTGTGTCGAGAAAAACCTCAAGTATGCCCCAGCAGCCCTGCTCGGCGGGTGAATCCGTCTCGGCCGCCGCGTGGATTATCGCGTTGCTGCCGAGCCCTGCTTCGTTTGAAAAAACTCCGCGCGCCACCCCGTAGCGCAGAGCTTTTTTTATCCCGTAGCCCGCCGCTCCTCCTGCCGCCGCACGCAGAGAAAAAGCCTCGGATATTATGCGTGAAAACGCCGACGGCACGGCGCGAAAGTTCTTTATTATGACAGCGAAGCTCGCGAGAATGAATATCGCCGTCATGGCGGGGATTATCTTCTCCGCCGCCGAGGCGATCCTCTTGAGCCCGCCGCAGGTTATCGCGAACACGCCTGCGGCGAGAATCAGTCCCGTTATCGCGGGACTCAGCCCGAATGAGCCCGAGAGCGAGAGCGCGGCGGCGTTCGCCTGGGTCATGTTGCCTATACCAAGCGAGGCTATGACCAACAGAACGCAGAAAATTTTTGACATGTGCCTGAATCCCAGTCCGCGCTCCATATAGACGAACGCGCCGCCCATCCATTCGCCGTTTTCGTCGCGGTATCTGTATTTTATGCCGAGTATATTTTCGCAGCAAGCGCTCATCATGCCGATTATCGCGCTTATCACCATCCAGAAAACCGCGCCAGCGCCACCTGAGGCTATCGCCGCCGCCACGCCGACTATGTTGCCCGTGCCCATGCACGCGGCGAGTGCGGCGGAGAGCGCCTGCGTCTGCGATATCGAGCCTTTGCCGGATTCCCGGCTCTTTTTGCTGAATATACTGCCGAGCGTCGTTTTCATCCATGTGCCGACGTGCGTTATCTGGAAAAATCCCGACCGCACGCTCAGCAGAAGCCCCGTGCCCGTGAAAGCGACGAGCAGCGGTACTCCCCAGATCACCGAATTTATCGAAGAAACGAGAGAACAAAACGAGTCCGTGGGATCACCTCCGAAAAATGAAAAGGATTGATTTAAAGCGCGGATTAGTATATACTATAATCTGTATAATAAGATTCGCGAAAGGGAACGTGATATCTTGAAGGATTTCGGATTTGTCAAGACCGCGGCGGTCTGCCCGAGGGTGACGGTCGGCGCGGCTGATAAAAATGTTGATAATATGCTGCCGCTGATAAAAGGGGCGGCTTCGTCCGGCGCGCAGATAATCGCCCTGCCGGAACTATGCATAACCGGCTATACCTGCTCCGACCTCTTCTCGCAGGACAGGCTCATCGAAAGCGCGGAGGCCGCGCTCGGCAGACTCATTCTTGAATGTGCCGATATCGGCGCGCTCGTGATAGTCGGACTCCCGGTGCGCGTGCGCGGCAGGCTCTTTAACTGCGCAGCCGCATTCCAGAACGGCAGGCTCGTGGGCGTTGTCCCGAAGAGCTATCTGCCGAATTACAACGAGTTCTATGAAAAGCGCCACTTCGTCTCGGGGCTTGATACGCCGTGCGATACCGTCACGCTCTGCGGGCAGGAGGTGCCGTTCGGCAATATGCTCTTCTGCGCGGACAACGGCGCCGCAGTCGGAATTGAGCTGTGCGAGGATATGTGGGTGCCCGTGTCGCCCGGAACCGTCCTTGCGCTCAGCGGCGCGGATATAATAGTGAATATCTCCGCCTCCGACGAGATGGTCACAAAGAACGATTTCAGGCTGAGTCTCATTGAACAGACGAGCGCGCGGTGCTACTGCGGCTATGTCTATTCATCCGCCGGCATCGGCGAGAGCACGACTGACCTTGTGTTCTCCGGCGCGTGTACGATAGCCGAAAACGGCGGCATACTCGCGAGAAACGAGCGCTTTGAGCGAAACGGCGCGGCGGTTTACGCCTGCATCGATATCAAAAAGCTCGAAGCTCTGCGCCGAAACAGCGAATTTTATGACAACGCGGCTCGCTATGCCGACCGCGATATAAGGCGCGTTGATATAACCCTGCCGGAGCTCAAAGAGAGCGATATTGACAGAAACTTCGATGCGCACCCGTTCGTGCCCTCGGATGAAAAAGTCAGACGCGCGCGCTGCGCCGAGATATTCAATATCCAGGCGGCGGGACTAGCGAAGAGAATCGAGCATATCGGGCTCAAGAAAGCGGTCATCGGCATCTCGGGCGGACTCGATTCGGCTCTTGCTCTGCTTGTTGCGGACAAGGCGTTTGATCTTCTCGCCCTGCCGAAAGAAAATATAATCTGCATCACGATGCCGGGCTTCGGCACGACGAGGCGAACGAAGTCGAGCGCCGTCACGCTCACCGAGTGCATCGGAGCTCAGCTCAGGGATATAGATATCGTCCCCGCGTGTACTCAGCATATGCGGGACATAGGTCACGATATGAGCATACTCGACGTGACTTATGAAAATGTTCAGGCGCGCGAGCGCACGCAGATACTCATGGACACCGCAAACAAAGAGGGCGCGCTGCTCGTCGGCACGGGCGATTTGTCCGAGCTTGCGCTCGGCTGGTGCACATATAACGCCGACCACATGAGCATGTACGGAGTCAACTGCTCCGTGCCCAAGACGCTCGTGCGATATCTCGTCGATTTCGTCGCGGACGAGAGGGGAGGCAAGCTCGGCGAGGTGCTCCGCGAGATACTCGCGACTCCTGTCAGCCCAGAACTGCTCCCGCCCGACAAAAACGGAAAGATAGCGCAAAAGACCGAGGATACCCTCGGCCCCTATGAAGTTCACGATTTCTTCCTATATCATTTCCAGCGCTTCGGCGCTTCACCCGACAAGCTCATGTTCATGGCGTGCCGCGCGTTTGACGGAGTATACAGCCGCGAGCAGATTGAAAAATGGCTCAGGTTATTTATGAAGAGATTCTTCTCCCAGCAGTTCAAACGCTCCTGCATACCGGACGGTCCGAAGGTCGGCTCTGTCAGCCTCTCGCCTCGCGGCGACTGGCGTATGCCCTCCGACGCGGATTCCTCCGCATGGCTCGATCTCTGATGAAAGGATAAACGAAAATGAAGAAGTTCAAAAGCTTTATCGCCGTTCTGCTCTGCCTTGCCGCCGTATTCTGCACTGCGGGCTGTTCGGCATCAAAAAAGAGCGCACTGAATATCTCGGGCGCGCAGATAGACTATGAGACATTTTTATATTATTTCGATCAGGTTCACGCGTTCCCAGAAAAGTATGAGCTTGCCGCCGATGCGACGAACGAGCAGATGATCGACGCCGCGATTGAGCTGTGCTGCGAATATGTTGCGGTCAACACGAAACTCTCCGAATACGGGCTGACTCTCTCCGCTTCCGAAAAGCGCTCGGCTTCGAATAATCTTGAAGACCTTTGGCATGTTTTCTCGGGCTACTATGAGAAGCTCGGCGTGTCGAAGCAGACGCTTATGAAGATAGAGACCGCCGACACCTCGCGCAACAGACTTTTCTATTATATCTATGACGAGGGCGGTGAAAAGGCGGTCAGCGAGGACGATATAAAGAAATATTATAACGAGAATTATATCTCCTTCCGCGCCATAACCGGCTATCTCACAACTACCGACGCGAACGGCGACACGGTAGTTATGACTGCGGATCAGAAAGCGGCAATGAACAAGGAGTTCATTGAGCTCTCGACGCGCCTGGGCAACGGTCAGACGATGAACGAGATAGTCGAGCTCTATTCCAAGAAGCATCCGGATTCAACAGTTTCGGATCAGCTCCAGTTTATAAAAAAGGGCACGGATTCCTATCCCGAGGGCTTCTTTGAAAAAGTTCAGCAGCTCTCCGTCGGCTCGAACACCGTGCTTATTATGGACAACTATATTTTCCTCATTCTCAGAGAAAATCCATCGGAGGACGAGGCAAAGCAATACTACGACCGCTACCGCGACGACTGCCTCAAGAGCCTGCGCGGGGACGAGTTCAAGACGATAGTCGAGGGCTACGCCTCCGAGCTTTCGGTCAAGCGCAACGACAGGGTCATAAACAAGGCTGTCAAGGAGGTCCTTAAAGATGGCTGATATAATCAGAAATGAGGTCATCGATGCCGTACTCACACGCCAGACGATAAGAGAATATAAGCCCATAATGCTCACCGACGCTCAGCTCGACACGCTGACTGCGGCGGCGATGATGGCTCCGAGCGGGCGCAACTGCCAGCCCTGCCATGTCAGATTCATATGCAATGACGCTATGCTGCGCCAGATGCAGATAGATTTCAAGAATATCGTCGGTTGGGACACTCCCGTTCACACACGAAGCGACAAGAACCCGTTCTATCACAATGCGCCGGTGTTCGCCGCAATATTCGCAAAGCCCGGCAGTCAGATGGATGCCGGAATCATGGTCGAGAACATATGCATCGCCGCAAAGGGACTCGGCCTAGGCACATGTATAGTCGGCAGCGCGGGCGCGCTGTTTGATGACGCCGACAAGGGCGATTATTGGCGCGGGGAGATCGACATTCCCGTTGATCTTCAGTATATGATAGGCGTTGCGATAGGCGTGTCGGACGAAGTGCCGGAGCAGAAGCCACGCGACCCGAGTCATTATAAAACGATAAGATGATAAAATAAACTAACCGCCGCAGAGAATAAACTTTGCGGCGGCTGTTTTTATAAATTTTGTTCACTGCATGAAAACCGCCCGTGCCGAAAATCAGCACGGGCGGAATTTAATTTATCTGTTCTTTATGATGTGGGGCAGGATGAGAATATATTTGACGAGCATATAGACTATTGCGACCGGGACATTCACGACATTCTTCGTGAAGTTTGAAAGGAAGTCGGTGGGCAGCTCTTCATGCTCCTTGACTTCGCCCTTGGTGGTCTTCTTTATCGCGTATTCGTCGAACTTCTCGTAGCCGGTTGCCTCGCAGGTCTCATCGTCAACATCAACGGTGTATGCGCGGTAGATAAGTCTGTCGCCGTCGATGGTAAAGGTGCTGAACATCGACTTGTAGGGCTGCGCGGCAACGGCGGAATTCTTGAGGATAGGCTCCATGGCGTCCTCGTGAACGCCGTAGCGCTTCGTGCCGGCGGTGTTGGGCAGGATATGAACCGTGCCCTCGGGATTGAGCGCGTAGGTTATCTCCTCGCCCTTGTAGTTCTCGGTGATGTACTCGGTGGGCTGAATTTTGTCGTCCTTGACCTGATATGTACGAAGATACATGTGGTCGTGGCCGTTGATGACAACGTCGATATCAAGGCTGTCTATTATGGGCAGCAGGCGCTTGCGCATGATGACGGTGTCGGGCTTGTTTATGTTCTTGCCCGCGGAGTAGCAGGCGCGGTGCATGAGGATTATCTTCCACTGCGCGTCAGAAGAGTTCATGTCGTTCTGAAGCCAGTTTATCTGCTCCTCGCTGATGGGATACATATCGTTTGTGTTGAGCACGGCGATATGTGCGTTCGAGTAGTCGAACGAATAGTAGACGCCGGTGATATGATTCCAGCCTGCGCTCTTGTCGAGGTTGAACATATTGTCGAACCAGCCCCAACGAAGGTTGCCCTCGTGGTTGCCGGCGGTCGGCGCCATGGTGATGTTCATGAGTGTGTCGCAGCTCTTCTCATAGAACCAGTCCCACTCCTGATCGTTGCAGTCGTTGACGAAGTCGCCCGCGTTCATGAGAAACTTCGCGTCGGGGCAGACCTGCATCGCGGTGCGCTGAACGGCGCCGCTCTTCGTGAAGTTTATTTCGTTGCCCGCCTGAACATCGGCAAGGGCTATGAACGAAAACGGCTCTTCGCCGTCGCAGGCTGTCTCAAATGTGCCGTTGTTGCTCCAGATGTCGGTCGAAGCGTCGCCGACTCTGTAAACATACTTTGTGCCGGGCTCAAGATTTTCGGCGAGCACCTTGTGGCAGTAGTTCTCTTTCCACTTCGTGCAGGTGCCGGAAAATTTGAGCGCGCCGTCGAAGCTGCCGTTGTATTTTGCAAGGGGCATTACTTCAACATCGCTGCCGCATTTCTCGGTCGTGTACCAGCAGATGCCGCGTCTTGTTTTGGCGTCGCCATTGATAACAACGCTGATGCGCTTTATCGATCCGTCTGCGCTCTCCTGAGGCATGGCGGAGGCGGCTGGGACTATCATGCAGGCGAGCAGGCAGATTGCCATGACCGCGCTGATTATCCTCGTCAGTTTTTTGTTCATCGCATATTCCTCCCAAATTTGGTATAGTTATTCTACATCCGATTCGCACAAAAGTCAAGCGAGTTAGCGTATGCTCTTTGTGGATAATTTATAATACCTTTTTCATTAATATATGCGGACAGCCCTCTTCAACATCGTGGATCCCGGTGTCCTTGTAGCCGAGCGCTGAGTAAAATCCGGCAGCCTGTTCCTGCGAATGTATCCATATTTTATTGATCCCGTTTTCTGCGGCGTACTCTTCGGCGGCTTTTATTATGTCCGCGCCGAGCCCTCTGCCGCGAAAAGCCTTTCTGACTGCGACTCTGCCTATCATGACCCTGCCGCTCCCAGGGTCTGTGAAAATGCGGCAGACTCCGACGGGGAAGCTGCCGTCAAACAGCACGATATGCGCAGCCGTTTCGTCGATATCGTCGAACTCCTCCTCGAAGCCCTGCTCTTTTACGAACACCTCGAGTCTTATCTCTTTCGCCTCGTCCGGGAGCTGATTATAGATTTTAGTTTCCATATAAACACCTCGATTTGTATTATATCACAAAAACGGGCATGAAATTTTGTATATACACACATCGCCGAAATTTGTCCCAAACTGTTGCAAGAGAAGAGAAATAAATATATAATTATCTAAAGAATCATTTACGGCTCTGCGCCGGCGGAGGAATATATAATGGAAAAACTCAGAGTGCTCTTTCAGGGCGACAGTATAACCGATATGGACAGGGACCGCTCGAATATCCGCAACATGGGCAACGGCTATCCGCTGTTCGTCGCGTCGAATTTCCGCGCGGATAATCCGAAGTTTGATATCGACTTTTTCGATCTCGGTATCAGCGGAAACAGGGTCAGCGACCTGCGCGACCGCTGGCAGACCGACTGCCTCGATCTCCATCCCGATGTGCTCTCCGTGCTCATCGGAATAAACGACACATGGCGAAAATATGACAGCAACCTGCCTTCAGAAATCAACGAGTTCGAGAGCATCTACCGTTCATTGCTCGAAGACGCAAGACGCGAAAACCCGGATATCAAAATAATTATAATGGAACCCTTTGTGCTCCATGTTTCCGAAGAGCGCGCGAGCTGGCGCGAGGATCTCGACCCGAGGATTCAGGCGGTGCGCAGAGTGGCAAAAGATTACGCCGATGCGTTTATCCCGCTTGACGGTCTGCTCAACGCCGCCGCTATCGACACCTGCCCCGAGCAGTGGGCGCCCGACGGAGTCCACCCCTCACCCGACGGTGCGGCTCTGATAGCCCGCTACTGGCTTGAAGCGTTCGACAAGATACTTTGATGAAAGAGAGAAAAACAATGCCTTTTGACAAAAACTTTGTTCCCGCGCTGCGCTTCGCAGTCATGAGCGACATACATATCGACGACGAGGACTGCATCGAGGAACAGCGGTTTGCAAAAGCGCTTGACGACCTCAAAAATCTGTGCTCGTCCGATGAGAGATACAGCGGCTTTGACGCGCTCGTCATCGTCGGCGACTTTGCTTCGCGCGGGTCGGAGATTCAGATGTGCAAGGTCAAGAAGATTCTCGACGCAGGTCTGCCCGCCGATGTCAGGCTGATAATGACCATGGCGAGCCACGAATATATGTCCGACGGCGAGGAGAATGCCCTGCACCGCTTCGATGAGATATTCGGTCTTACTCCCGACACCCACGCGGTGATAAACGGCTTTGATTTCATCGCCGTCACAACGACGAGGGGCTGCCACTTCGACGATAAAAAGCGCGGGTTCATCTCCGCGGAGCTTGAAAAAGCGGCGGAGCGGGACGGTAAAAAGCCGATATTCTTCTTCCAGCACCCGCATATCACAGACACCGTCTACGGCAGCATCAACTGGGGCGAGGACGAGATAACAGATATTCTTATAAACTACCCGCAGATAGTCGATTTCTCCGGCCACTCCCACGCGCCGATAAACGATCCGCGCTCGGCGCATCAGCGCCACTTCAGCGCATTCGGCACCGGTACGCTGAGCTATTTCGAGCTCGACGAGTTCGACAAGACCCACGGGACTATTCCGCCCGAGGACAGCAGCGCCGCTCAGTTCCTTATAGTCGAGGCGGACGCGCAGGGCAGGGTGAGGGTATATCCCTATGATGTGCTCGGCAGTCGCTTCTTCCCGTACACATGGGAGATAGACGAGCCGTGGAACATAGATTCGTTCAAATATACCGACGCACGCTATGTCACGTCGGAGAAGCCGTATTTTGAAAATGCCGGGATATTCGTCGAAAACATAACGGCGGACGGCTGCGATATAACCTTCACTCAGGCGAGCGGGAAAGACCGCCCGGACAGCTACGACATATATATTCTGAGCGGCGACGGACTTGTAAAAAAGCACGTTAATATTACTTCGCGCTACTATCTCTCCGATATGCCCGCGGCTCTTACCGAGCACATAGGCGGACTGAAAGCCGGCACGGAGTACAAAATAAAAATAGTTGCAAACAGCTTTTGGCGCACGCGCAGCGACGCTCTGACCGCGCGGTTCGCCACACTCTGAAACACAGGAGCTGATTAAATGTTTTTTGTCTTACCGACAGCGGCGATATTCGCCATATATATCCTCGCGGCAGTTCTGCCCGCGATATTCCTGCTGCGCTATATCTATAAGCACGACACGGTCGACAAGGAGCCGCCTGGGCTGCTGTTGTCGCTGATTCTCATGGGCATCGTTGCGGCGCTGATGTCGATAGTGCTCGAAATAATCGGCGAGAAGATACTCAACGATCAGATAAGTCAGGATGACAAATATTATAAAATCATTCTTGCGTTCGCAGTCGTTGCGGTCGTCGAAGAGGGAACGAAGTTCCTGCTGATGAAGCTCAAGACATGGAAGAATCCGAATTTCAACTACAGCTTTGACGGGATAGTTTACGCCGTCTCCGTCTCGCTGGGCTTCGCCGCGTTCGAAAATATAAAGTATGTCATGAACTTCGGTCTGTCCGTTGCGCTCCCGCGCGCGGTGCTCGCTGTTCCCGGTCATATGGGATTCGCGGTCTTTATGGGTCTGTTTTACGGGCGCGCCAAGCTCTTCTCCGACCTCGGCTGCAAGGGCAAAAAGGTGATGAATCTCCTCGCCTCTTATCTCTCCGCCGTGTTCCTGCACGGGTTCTATGACTCCTGCGCCATGATAGGCAACACCCTCTCGACCGTGATATTCATCGCGTTCGTGGCGCTGATGTATGTCATAGTGATAAGCCTGATAAAGCACGAATCGCGCAACGACAGAAGAATCTGAAATCTACCGTCAGCCGGCAGTTATCTGCCGGCCGGCGGTTTTGCGTTTATAAGAGCTGAAATATTGTTTTATTATTACTTTCCGGAAAAGAAGTATTCGGAGGGTCGGCAGTAGCACGGAGAAAAATTTACGGATTTATCGAAAAACGCCGAAAAAATAAGTATAAAAGCCCGAAAAAATCGGCCGATTTTGTGAATTTTTTGCCGTATCTCCGGTATGCAATTGACTTTGCGGCATAGAATGTGGTAGAATACAGTGCAAGAGGATAACCGGTGCGGGACACCGGCTCTGAATATTTTTATCAATATTAAAAAGGAGGAATGAAGGTTGACTGATCAGAAAACAATGGCGTACATTAACCTTTATGCTGTCTTGGGAACTTTGGAGAATCTCTGCGAGATAGTTCCGGAGGCGAGCGCAATGCTCACCAACACCAAACCCATCTCCATCGGCTTTGAAGTGAAGGACGGCCCGAGCGCCACAATAACCTTCAAAAACGGCAGATGCAGGATGGAGCAGGGCGTCAACAAGTGCGACGTCAAGCTGCCTTTCTCTTCCTGCGAAAAATTCAACGGTCTTATTGACGGAACCGTAACCCCCATCCCCTCGAAGGGCTTTCAGCACATCAAGTTCCTCCTCAAGACCTTTACCCCCTTGACCGACCTGCTTGCAAAATATATGCGTCCCTCGCCCGAGGATCTTGAGGACAGAACCTTCTTCGAGCAGAGCACCACGCTCATGCTCTATACCATTGCCGTCGCTATCTCTCAGATAGCCAATAACGACAAGATAGGTCAGTTCTCGGCATCCCATATCGTTGACGGCGAGATAGGCTTCGGCATAAAGGACGGCCCCGCGGTCACTATCCGCGCGAAGAACGGCCGCCTCGTTACCATCAAGAAGCGCTGCGAGAATCCGCGCGCCGAGATGGAGTTCGCTTCAATGGATCTTGCAAGAGACCTCTTCGACGGAAAGATAAACGCTGTTGCCTGCATCGGCATGGGCGCTATCACCATGAAGGGCATGATCTCGATGATCGACAATATGAACAGACTGCTCGACAGAGTTGCTCTGTACTTGGCATAAGGGAGGGGAACTTTAATGAGCTTCAAGATTAACGATTACACAAAGAGCAGAGAGATGTTCGAAAGAGCCGAAAAGGTTATTCCTTCCGGCGTTTACGGCCACCTCGGCCCGGCAGAAGGCTGCTTCATCCCCGTCAGCGCGTTCCCGCTTTTCGGCGACAGAGCGCAGGGCTCCTATTTCTGGGATGTTGACGGCAACAAATTCATCGACTATATGTGCGCTTACGGTCCCAATGTTCTCGGTTACAATGACCCCGACGTTGACGCCGCCGCTCTCGAGCAGGCAAAGAAGTGCAACTGCACCACCTCTCCGTCCTACAAGGCGGTTGAGTTCGCAGAGCTGCTTGTTGACACCGTCAACTGCGCAGACTGGGCTTTCTTCGCAAAGAACGGCAACGATGTCACCACTGCCGCTATCATGACCGCAAGAGCCCACACCCATCGCAAGAAGATAATCTTCATCAACGGCTTCTATCACGGCATTTCGCCCTGGACCCAGAAGGTCGACTATCCCGGCGTTATCGAAGAGGACGTTGCGAACAATATCTATATCGACTGGAACGATATCCCGGCTCTCGAGAGAGTTATCGCCGAGAACGAGGGCGAGATAGCTGCGTTTATCTCAACTCCCTATCTCCACGGCAACTTCTTCGACAACCAGCTTCCCGCAGACGGTTACTGGCAGAAGGTTCGTGAGCTCTGCACAAAGAACGGCATTGTCCTCATCGTCGACGATGTCCGCGCAGGCTTCCGTCTTGATCTCGCCGGCAGTGACCACTTCTACGGCTTCGAGGCAGACCTTATCTGCTTCTGCAAGGCTCTTGCAAACGGCTGGAATGTCTCCGCTCTCTGCGGTAAAGAGTTCCTCAAGAGCTCCATCAGCAGCCTGTCCTATACCGGCAGCTACTGGCTCAGCGCAATCCCGTTCGCAGCGGGTATCGCCTGCATCAACAAGATGAAGAAGCTCAACACTCCCGCCATCTTCCGCGAGAAGGGTCTCAAGGTCGGCGAGGGTCTCAAGGCTGCTGCCGCGAACAACGGCTTCCATCTTGTCGTCTCCGGCGAGCCGTCCCTGTTCTATCTGCGCCTTGCGGATGACGATTCTCTCATGCTCCATCAGGAGTGGGTCGCAGAGATGGTCAAGCGCGGCATATTCATCACGAGCCACCACAACCATTTCCTCAACGCGTCCCTGACCGACGAGGATATAGCTCACACCGTTGATGTTGCGGAGGATGCGTTCAACACCCTGCGCAAGAATCACCCCGAGCTTGCCTGATAAAATTATGAAAAAAAATCCCGTCCTGTCTTTACAAGACGGGGTTTTTTATGTTATCATATATAAAAATAGTTTCGCGCGCGCTCGTGGGTTTGGATATTTTGCCCTTTTGAGTAATTTTTGCCGTGCGCGGGACATATATTTCATCCGGCGGATATTCCCGGACAAAAAACGGAAGCTTTGTGATTTGCGGGGGCACCCGTTCATTCACTCAGACGATAAAAATGTTTTCTGTAAGGAGGAAATGTAAATGCCATTATCAAAGCAGGAATGGTTAGCGCTCGAAAAGAAGGCTCACGAGCTGCGCAGACTTTGCCTCGACACCACTTACTGGGCGGGCAGCGGTCATATCGGCGGCGGCATGAGCGTCATGGATATGCTTACCGTTCTCTATCACAAGTACATGAGACTCGACGTCAAGAACCCCAAGTGGGAGGACAGAGACCGTTTTATCCTCAGTAAGGGTCACGCGGGTATAGCTTACGCTCCCGTGCTCGTCGATTTCGGCTGGAACGATCCCGAGCAGCTCAAGACCTTCAACCACACGAACTCGAAGATGGGCATCCACCTCGATTCGAACAAGGTCGTCGGCGTTGACGCCTCCACCGGTTCTCTCGGCCACGGACTTCCGATAGCTGTCGGCACCGCTCTTGCCGCAAGAGTTCTCGGCAAGGATTACAAAACATACTGCATCCTCGGCGACGGCGAGTGCGACGAGGGTTCAAACTGGGAAGCCGCTATGTCCGCTTCCACCTTCAAAGTCACCAATATGATCTCCTTTGTCGACCGCAACAAGTGCATGATCGACGGCAGAACAGAGGATGTCATGAAGCTCGAGCCCTTCGCCGACAAGTGGCGTTCCTTCGGCTTCATCGTCAAGGAAGTCGACGGGCACAACTTCAAGGAGCTGTGCGACGCTATCGACTTCGCTCTTGAGAACAAGACCGATTCTCCCGTCATGATAATTGCCGACACAATAAAGGGCGCCGGCATCAACTTCATGGAGGATAACTATCAGTGGCACTACGGCGCTATTGACGAAGAGAAGTATAAGAAAGCTATAGACAGCCTTGACGCCTACTATGAGGCACGCAAGGCAAGAGCTGAAAAGGAGGGCGAATAATATGGCAGGCGGAATGACCTATACAGCCGTTGAATCAACCGCTCTTTCCACCGCGGAATATTACGGCAAGACCCTTGTTGAGCTCGGCGCAGAGCATCCCGAAGTTGTCGCGCTGACCGCTGACCTCGGCAAATCAACAAAGATCGGTATGTTCGGTGAGGCTTATCCGGACAGATTCTTCAACGTCGGTATCGCAGAGCAGAACATGTTCGGCGTCGCCGCAGGTATGGCAAGAGCAGGACTCGTGCCGTTCCTTTCGACCTTCTCGGTCTTCGCTTCTCTGAGAAGCGCCGACCAGCTCCACACCGACATCTGCTATCAGAATGTCAACGCTAAAATAATCGCTACCCATTCGGGTACTTCGTTCGGTCAGGCAGGCTCGACCCATCACGCTATCTGCGATCTCGCAGTTACCCGTGCTATGCCCAACCTCACCGTTATCTGCCCCGCAGACGGTATGGAGACTGTCAACGCAGTTCGTGCGGCATATGAGACCCCCGGCCCGTTCTATATCAGAATCAACAGAGGCTTCGACCGCGTCCTCTATAAGGACACCGATTACGGCTTCGAGCTCGGCAAGGCAGTCACTCTTAAAGAGGGCACCGACATCACCGTTATCGCTTGCGGCTCCTGCGCATTCCAGGCTCTCCAGGCGGCTAACTTCCTTGAGAATTCGGACGGTCTTAAAGTCAGAGTTCTCGATATGCACACCATCAAGCCCATCGACCGCGAGGCTATCCTCAAGGCTGTTATGGAGACCCGTCGCATAATCACCGTTGAGGATCACAATGTCATCGGCGGTCTCGGCAGCGCGGTTGCAGAGGTTGTTGTTGAGTCCGGTAAGGGCTGCGCATTCAAGCAGCTCGGTATCCAGGATAAGTTTGCTCCCATCGGACTGCATGAGGACATCATGTCCATGCTCGGTATCGACTCCAACGGTATCGTTGACGCTGTCCGTGAGGTCATGGGCAAGGACTTCGAGCTTGATGACGATTGGGACGACGAGGTGTAATAGCTTCGCCCGTATCCCGATAAGGAAAGGAATGATTATATGGCATCAAGAGATGAGATTTTTACTAATAAACTTTTTCTCAACGCTGTCCTTCCGCTCATCAAGGTGATTGCAAACGACGTTCCCTCGCTTGCAAAGAAGTTTGAGCACGCGCACGGCGTTATGCAGGTCAGTGCTCTCGATCCCGACAGCCCGGACGGCAAGGTGGCTACCCATTTCGTAGTCAACTGCGGCGAGTGGCTCGTTCACAACGACAAGGTGGACACCGCTCCCCACATCGAGCTTGAGTTCAAGAGCATCGAGGCGATGAACGCATTCTTCAAGGGCAAGATGAGCCTCGCGACCCTGCCCAAGATGAAGGGTATTGCGAAGCATCCCGGCCTGTTCGCCTCGTTCATGGCAGTGCTTCTGAAGATGTCCTCTCTGCTTACCGCAAAGGGCATCCCGGAGGACGAGGACACCAAGGCTCTGCTCGTCAAGTGCTACTTCTATCTGCTTTCGAGCGGCATTAGCCAGCTCAACAAGCTCGGCCATCCCGATGTTCACGATTGGGCGCTCAAGAGCCCTGACCGTGTCTATGCGTGGGCTGTCAACGGCCACGATGAGCTTTCGGCTTATCTGCGCATAAAGGCGGGCAAATCGAGAGCCGGCAGAGGCGTTTACAAGAGAGCTATGCCTTTCTTCACTCTCCGCTTCGATTCTCTCGACAGCGCGCTTGGCATCCTACTCGGTCTTGACGATATGCTTGACTCCGCGAAGAAGGGCAAGCTTATCATGGAAGGCGCACCCGAGTTCGGTGCTCAGATCGGCGAGTATATGCTCACCGTCGCCGGATTCATCCAGTAAGAGAAAACATAACAAAATTCCGCCGTGTCTTCGGATGCGGCGGTTTTTATATGACGATAACATAATATTTTGCTAAAATATCCCATTCTCCGTTCACTGGTGACAAAAATTGAAAACTATCAGCGGTTTAAACGGAAAAAACTTGCAAAATCAAAGCGCAGGCTTTATAATCTAAACATAACTCCCGCATGAATATCCGCCTCGGCGAATCGCCGACAGGGGGAGAAAATGCAGGTAATTTCAAGGAGGAAACGGAAATGAAATACGCATTCGTAAACGGCGTTATTCTCGACGGCACTCAGGATATGGAGCCCCAGTCCGGCAAGATAATTCTTGTCGACGGCGAGAAGATAACCGCCATAGTCGACGCGGGCGCGGATATCTCCGGATATGAGAAGATAGACCTCGGCGGAAAGTACATAATGCCCGGCCTTATCAATATGCATATCCATCTTCCCTCGAGCGGAAAGCCGAAGAAGAAGGAATCCGACCCGAAGAAGCTTGTCAAAATTATGACGAGCAACAATCTTTTCCGCAAGATAATCAAGGCTGTCTGCCGCAGCGCGGCTCAGATGCAGCTCAACAGCGGCGTTACAACCATCAGAACCGTCGGCGGAGTTGAAAACGCCGATTCGAGCATCCGCGACGATATAAACGCCGGAAAAACCGTCGGCCCGAGAATACTCGCAGCTAATATGGCTGTCTCCGTCCCGGACGGACACATGGCGGGTTCGCTTGCCTATGTCGCCGAGAGCGCAGAGCAGGCGAGAGACTTCGTCGCGAAGATTGCCGAGGATAAGCCGGATCTGATAAAGCTCATGATAACCGGCGGCGTGCTTGATGCAAAGGTCAAGGGTGAGCCCGGCGTGCTGAAGATGCCCCCCGAGTATGTCAAGGCGGCTTGTGACGAGGCGCACAAGCGCGGACTTATGGTCGCCGCCCATGTTGAGAGTCCCGAGGGCGTACGCGTTGCGCTTGAAAACGGCGTCGACACCATCGAGCACGGCGCAAAGGCGGATGACGAGATAATCTCGCTCTTCAAAGAGAAGCACGCGGCGCTCATAACGACCCTTTCTCCCGCGCTTCCCTATGCGCTGTTTGATCGCTCCGTCAGCCACGCAACCGAGCTTTCGCAGTTCAACGGCGAGGTCGTCTTTGAGGGCATAATCGACTGCTCCAAGAAGTGCCTTGCAAACGGCATCCCCGTCGGACTCGGAACCGACACCGGCTGTCCGTTCATCACTCACTACGATATGTGGAGAGAGCTTGTCTATTTCCACAAGTACTGCGGCGTGTCAAATAAATTCGCACTCTACACCGCGACGAAGAGAAACGCGGAGATAGCGCATATCGATGATATCACCGGCACAGTCGAGCCCGGCAAGTGCGCCGATCTTATTGTCACCGACGCGAACCCGATCGACGATCTCAAGATTCTTCGCAACGTGAAGATGGTCATGGCGAGGGGACACCTTATCCGCGAGCCCAAGGTCAAGAAGTACGAGAACGTTGAGCGCGAGCTTGATAAGTTCCTTTAATAGCAATACCGTTTTTTAATGATGGGAAAGATGTAAAGTGAATTCTATAATAGTTTCGGCTTTCGGCGCGTTTACCGCGTCGCGATAGTCTGCCTCCCCCTCCAGGGACTTGTCGGCTATCCGCTGACCTCGTTCTGCCTGAAGAAGGAGACAAAGAGACTCACGAAGCTCTACAGAAACGGCGAATTCAAGGCCGCTACAGCCGCCTCCGAGGAGAAGAAGGACGAGAAGAAGAGAGCCACAAGCACCACTATTATACTGCTCAAGCTCGCGCTTATCACTCTCGCGGCTTACTGGATCGACTATGCCACAAAGGGTTATATCCCGATGTATGTTGTTTGCCTGCTGCTCGGTTTCGCCGCTCACGAGCTCAAGCTCGTTGAGACCGATGCCCTCCATGAGGCGAGCTCCTACGGCTTTGTTATGACTGCGCTGATGATGGGTCTGTTCAAGACTCTCGCAAGCTCCGGTACAGACGGCATCGCGTCCGTTGTCGGCATCGCCGCTGCGCTTGTCGCTTTCGCGACCGTCGCAATGGGTCTTATGGCTCTGCTTGCAAGCAAGATATTCAAGCAGTCGTTCTTCATGTGCTATGCGATAGTTCTCAACGCCTTTTCCGGATTCCCGATCAATATGCTGATAACCACCGAGGCTATCAACATAAACACCGAAGAGGGCGACGAGAGAGACAACATCACTGCCGAGATCATGCCCAAGATGCTCGTAGCAGGCTTCGTCTGCGTGACGATAGTCTCCGTCCTGCTTGCGGGTATTCTCGTAAGATTCCTGTAATTTCAATTTATCAAAACGCTCCCCGAACCAAACGGCGAGTGTTTATAGAACAGCTTCAGTCCCGATAGCAATGCCTGCCGGGACTTTTTAATATATTGAAGCTGCGTGATATGAGTGAACAGATTGTAAATGAAATTTGCGGGTGCAAATGCCGGTAATAAGCAGCCGTATCAATATTACAATTCAGCACAATTGTGTAGGGCGGATACCATCCGCCCGCGAAATCCGTACAATCTTATTGCTGCGTATTTTGTAGGGTGCGGCGACCCCGACGCACCGCTGCCGCGCGAGCGGCACGAAATTCCCGAAATATTTATTGCCAACCGTTAGTAGGGACAGTCCTTGCGGCTGTCCGCTATCGGCGAAGCCGATACAAAATTTTAGCGAATCTGAATTGTCGATGATTGGCATCTACCTTCGCGTCCTACTATAATTAAATTTTTTATACTTCCCGCGCTTCGGCATTTTCTTTTTATTTGAAAAAGAAAATGCCTGCAAAAGAAAAGCAAACTGTACCCCCGGCAACGCCGCGCCGCAGTACTTAGCTTGCGGCTCTCAGTCAGCTGCTCGGCACATTCGCCCGTAAACTCGCTTCGCTCAAACAATACGGGCTCGTGCGTCTTGCTTCGCAAGCCGTTCAGCCCTCTCAGTTGGCTTATCGAGCACTGCGGCGCGGCTATTAAAAGTTTGATTATAAAAGTTGACTGGTCGCTTACTTTTACTCTGCTATGGCTCAAGTGATAGACAAATCCCTAATTTGTCAAACCACCAAACGGCGCGGGGAGCTATTTTTACATCTGAAACTCAGAAAAACAGTAAAAATTTAAAGAATAACGATAAATATTTATTGAAAATCTTGAATTGTCGTGTTACAATAGCCTCGCAAACCAAGGAGAAGAGGTATGTGAAATGAAAGACGACAAGAAAATAAAAACAGAAAAAATCGTCCTCAACGGGCTTGTGATTGCAGGCATAGTGCTGACGCTGCTTGCGGTTCTCGCTTCGCCTTTTATAATCGTCGCGATAATAAAAGCGGGCGAATTTTCGGCGCTGCCGCCCTACACATGGATTCTCACCACCGCTTCGGTCTATGTCTGCGCCGTGCCGTATCTGGCGGCGCTCATTGAGCTGAAGCTCATCTGCTCGCGGATTTTCACGGATAAGGCGTTCTCACTCGGCACGGCGAAGAAGTTCCGCAATATCGGCATCTGCGCCTTTGTTGAACTGCTCGTGTTCGCCGTCGACCAGGCTGTGCTCTGCTCGATGCTCGGCATATATGAGCTCATGGGGCTCTACTATCTGCCTGTTTTCGTGTTCGTTTTCGTCTGCATCGTCGCGGGAGTTCTCGCGTTTGCGATGAGCGGCGTGTTCAAGCGCGCGGCGGATATAAAAGAAGAAAACGACGGGATATTTTAACGGGGTGACGGCATGATAGTTATAAATTTGGATGTTATGATGGCAAAAAGAAAAATGTCGCTCACCGAGCTTGCCGACAGATTGGGCATGACGATGGCGAATGTTTCGAATTTCAAGAACCACAAGGCAAAGGCTTTCAGATTCTCGACTCTCGATTCCCTCTGCGAGATCCTCGACTGCCAGCCGGGCGATCTGCTCGAATATGTACCGGGGGAGAGTGAAAAAGAATGAAAAAGCTTAAAAGGATTTCTCTGATATCGGCGGCGTTTCTGCTCGCGTTTTCGCTTTCCGCCTGCGTTTTCAAAAGCGGAGATCCCGTCATAGCCTCGCTCGGAAAGGCGATGTCGGTGCAGCGCTACAGCTGTGCGGGCTTCGGGGATTCGACGGACTTCGGGATATACACCTTTCCCGGCGCGAGCCCCGGGGAGAGCGAATATTTCAAGCCCGTGACCGCCGAGAGCAAGACGAAACTTCTCGGATATATAGATGAGTTTGAGCAGGTTATAGACTCTCTGCGCGACGGCGACGAGGGTGCCGACCTTGTGAACAATTACCGTTTTTCGCGCGACGATATCGATGAGGGCGACTATCTCTATATTTACGACCGCGAAGGCAAGCCGATAGGCGACGGAGCCTATTCAAAATACGATTATTATAACGTCTACTTCTTTGATTCGCAGACGACAACGCTGTATTATTTCCACAATAATATATAATGAGAAAAATAATTGAGGCTTTTCAGTCCGTTTCTGCGTTTTTACGGTTGAAAATTATGTGAAAATGCATTAAAATAGATATAGAATCTATGAGGAGGACTGACTATGGAAAGCTTCAGACATATGCCTCTTGAAAACATACAGAACTGCCGCGACCTCGGCGGATATCCGATAAAGGGCGGCGGCTTCACGAAATACGGCAGACTGCTTCGCTGCGGCAGACCGCGCGCCTCAACGCCGAACGACATGGAGTTCTTCCGCGAATACGGGATAAAGAGTGTTTTCGACCTGCGCGGCGATTCCGAGGCGATATCCATGCCGTCGGAGTTCGCCGATTATCCGGGAGTGAATTATTATCACTTCTCATTGCTTGAAATAAACCCCGCTTCGCCGCATATGGAGATGTCGATGCCGGAGGTGTATGTCACGAGCCTCAACGAGTGTAAGGGCAACTATGCACGCCTGTTCTCCGCGCTGTCGCGCGTAGACGCCCCGTCGATGTTCCACTGCTTCCTCGGCAAGGACAGAACCGGCATAACCGCCGCGCTGATACTGCATTTAACAGGCGTATATTTTGAGGATATCGTTGCGGATTACCGCATCTCCTCGACCTATCTCGAGCCGTTTTACCGCCGCGAGATGGAGAGAAAAACGGGACTTGTCCATGAGAGCGACATGTCGCATCTCGGCTCCCCGTCGGAGAATATAACCGCAGTGTTTGAATATCTCTCGCGCCGCTACGGCTCGGTCGAGGACTATTTCCTCTCTGCGGGTCTCACTTCGGACGAGATAGACGCAGTCGGCAGAATACTCAGATAAATATTTTCAACAACAAAACCCTCCGTCAGGCAATCCCGGCGGAGGGTCAATATTTTATTTAACAGATCAGACCGATGCGAGGAAAGTGTCGGTGTCGGTGATCTCTGCGCCGTAGGTGTCCTTGAGGTACTTCAGACCGTACTCATAGTCCTCGGCGGTGAAGGAATTCGTCGCGTCTTTGATAACAACAATGTCGTAGCCGAGCTGATAAGCGTCGGCGGAGGTGTGGCGAACGCACATGTGGGTGTGCAGTCCGGTAACAACAACGGTGTTGACTCCGAGCTCTCTGAGGAGAAGGTCAAGGTCGGTGTGGAAGAAACCGCTGTAGCGTCTCTTGGGAACGACATAGTCGCTCTCGCAGAGTCCGAGCTCGGGAATGACTTTCGCGCCCTCGGTGCCAGCTATCGCGTGGTCGCCCCAGAGTTTGAGCTCGTGGTCAATGCCCTTGAGGTGAGCGTCGTTGCAGAAAATGACGGGGATGTTCTTCTCTCTCGCACCTTTGACGAGCTCTGCGGTCTTGGGGACTATCGCAAGACCTCTGTCGCACTTGAGCGCGCCGGTTACGAAATCGTTGAGCATATCAACGACAAGAATTGCGTACTTCTTTTCCATAATATTTACAGCTCCTTGTGTGTTATGATTAAATTATACCGATTTAATTTTCCGGTGTCAATGACAATAAACACAAAGAAAACGCTCTTTTACAATAGGTGTTTGTGTGATATAATTTATTCATATCAATTTCCCGGGAAACGGAGAGTGCTTATGGCAACTGTGCTTCTGACAGTGATATTCATAGCCTATATCGGGCTCGGAATCTCCGATTCTTATCCGGGCTGCTGAGCATAAAGCTCTCGGGTAAAAAAGTTATGGTCATAGGCCAGTGCGTGACCCTCGCGGCGATACTGCTGATTATGTTCAGGCTGCCAATGGCGGCGACATATGCGGGACTTTTCATGATAGGTCTCGGCAACGGGCCACTGTTCCCAAGCATGACTCATCTTATACCGAAAGTGTTCGGCAAGAGCGTCTCGCAGTCGATGATAGGTACACTCATGGGCTTCTCTTCAATCAGCATGTTTTTGACCCCGTTCATTTTCGGTCAGCTCGCGGGTCGATTCGGCTCGTGGCTGTTCCCGTATGCGGCACTCGCGATGTATGCGGTGATGATGATATCAACTGCGTTTTTCATACGCAGACCGGCAGATAAATAAAAAGGAGAAACGATATGAAAACGACTCAGGTTGCCGCCGCGCTCATTTGGCAGGGCGACAGATTCATGATATGCCGCCGCCCCGCGAATAAGGGCAACGCCCTTTTATGGGAGTTTGTCGGCGGAAAGCTCGAACCGGGCGAGACACATCAGCAGGCACTCATTCGCGAATGCCGCGAGGAGCTCGGTATAACGGTGGAGGTCGGCGACGAATTCTGCGACGTCTACCATCAGTATCCCGATATATATGTCCATCTCGTCGTGTTCAACGCGAGAATAGCCGAGGGCACGCCTCAGCTGCTCGAACATTGCGGACTCGAATGGATAACGCCGCAGGAGATAAAAAACTATGCCTTCTGCCCGGCGGATAAAGATATACTCCAAAAAATAATCAATACACATTGAAAGAGGTTATATTATGCAGCTTGTTCTTCCGTTTGAACATATGGCAAAGGCGGCGCAGTATATGGAGCCGTCGGTTTTTGAATATGTCCGCGAGGGCGAGATAGAAAGCTTTGAGAGCTTCGAAAAATTCAATTTTCTCGCCTTTGACTGGTACGATGTCCACAGCGAGCGCACCGAGGACTATAAAATGCTCGCCTATGTCAGCCGCGAGAATCTGATAATTTTTACAGAGGGCGCGGCGGGCGATACGGCAAAGAAGATAATGGACGGGCTCGCGGCGGAGAATCCGGAACTCAGATCCGAGCAGCTGCTCTACAGATTCTTTGTCCGGCTTTTAAACGGCGATATGGATTGCCTCTCGAGGCTCGAGAATGAAATAGATGAATACGAAAATGTCTATCTTTTCAAGAGTGAGTCCGGCAAGGATGTTTTTGAAAAGCTGTCCGCCTGGCGGCGCGAGCTGCTGAGAATAAAGCGCTACTATGAGCAGCTGACTTTGATTTTTGACGAAGCTTCTGCGAACGACAATTCCGTATTTTCGAACTCTGCGGCGAAACGCTTCGCCATTCTCAAGAATCGCACCGACCGCTATCTCCAGACGGTGCAGAACTTGCGCGATGTTATCGAGCATCTTCAGGAGGAATATCAGGCGCAGCTGTCTATCCAGCAGAACGATCTGATGAAGCTTTTCACGGTCGTTACCGTTATCTTCCTGCCGCTGACACTGCTCACGGGCTGGTACGGCATGAACTTTTCCGGTATGCCGGAGCTCAACTGGGAATATGGATATCTTGTGATAATTGTCGTGAGTATAGTTGTGCTCGTTGCGCTGATACTGTTCTTCCGCCGAAAGAAGTGGCTCTGAGATTTTGAAAAAAATTTTTGATTTGCCTATTGACAGGGTAGGCAATATGTGCTATATTGTATCCAACATACCGCCGAGGTAGGCGTATGAAAGGAGAGAATGTTATGAAAAAGACCGCCATGAACCGAATGAACTGCTGTAACTGCGCCTGTTGTCAGTGCGCGTGTTTCGTCATGTCTTTTTCCGATATGTCCTCCAAATGCGGGTCGTTGAACTGATCCGATAAAACGGCTTTTTGACCGGGGACACTCATCGGAGTTCCCCGGCTTTTTTATTGCGCCGCGGAACTCAGAATCTTAACTAACTAACTAACTAACTTCAAAGGAGCAATTTATTATGTCAAAGATTTATACTTCAGCAGACCAGCTTATAGGAAAGACCCCTCTTCTCGAACTGACCCACATTGAAAAGAAATACGGACTCAAAGCGAAGGTGCTCGCAAAGCTTGAGTATTTCAATCCCGCAGGTTCCGTCAAAGACAGAATCGCCAGAAAGATGCTCGACGACGCAGAGGCGGCGGGCAAGCTCACCCCCGATTCTGTTATTATTGAGCCGACCTCCGGCAACACCGGCATCGGTCTCGCCTCCGTCGCCGCCGCGCGCGGATATCGCATAATTATCGTTATGCCCGAGACGATGTCCGTTGAGCGTCGCCAGCTGATGAAGGCATACGGCGCCGAGCTTGTGCTCACCGACGGCACAAAGGGCATGAAAGGCGCGATAGCCAAGGCCGACGAGCTTGCAAAGGAGATACCGAACAGCTTCGTGCCCGGTCAGTTTGTCAACCCCTCGAACCCCAAGGCTCACTATGAGACCACGGGTCCCGAGATTTTTGAAGACACCGACGGCGAGGTTGATATCTTCGTCGCAGGCGTCGGCACCGGCGGCACTGTCACGGGCGTCGGCGAGTATCTGAAAGACAAGAAGCCCGGCGTAAAGGTCGTTGCGGTTGAGCCCGAGACTTCGGCAGTGCTCTCGACAGGTGTTGCGGGCGCGCATAAGATACAGGGCATCGGCGCAGGCTTCGTGCCCGATGTGCTCGACACAAAGGTCTATGACGAGATAATCCCCGTCAGCAACGAGGCGGCATTCGAGGCCGGCAAGCTTATCGGCAAGAGCGAGGGCGTGCTGGTCGGCATATCCTCAGGCGCCGCCGCTTATGCAGCAATAGAGCTTGCAAAGCGCCCGGAGAACGAGGGCAAGACGATAGTTGTGCTCCTGCCCGACACAGGCGACCGCTATCTGTCGACTCCGCTTTTCCAGGACTGATAAATAATTTTCCCATAGGCTCCGGCTTCTTCGCCGGGGCTTTCGGGCTTTTTTGAGAGGAAGAATATGAGCTTTAACCCCGATAACCCGCGCCGCAAGGCGCTCATCGCGATGAGCGGCGGAGTGGATTCGTCCGTCGCCGCCTATCTCGCGATTGAAAGCGGGCTTGACTGCATCGGCGTGACGATGAAGCTTTTTAATAACGAGGACGCAGGGATCAGCCGTGAAAAGAGCTGCTGCTCGCTCGAAGATACGGAATATGCGCGCGGCGTCGCCTACAGGCTCGGGATGCCGTATTATGTCTTTAATTTCACTGCGGATTTCAAAGAGCAGGTCATGCGCCGCTTTGTTGAAGCCTATGAGCGCGGTGCGACCCCGAACCCCTGCATAGACTGCAACAGATATCTGAAATTCGATCGCCTCTATCGCCGCGCAAAAGAGCTCGGCTGCGAATATGTTGTCACGGGTCACTATGCGCGAATTGAAGAAGGAAACGGCAGATTCCTGCTGAAAAAGGCGGTTGATCCGACAAAAGATCAGAGCTATGTGCTCTATTCAATGACGCAGGACGAGCTGCGGCATACACTGTTTCCATTGGGCGGCATGACGAAAACGCATACGCGCGAGCTTGCGCGCAAGCTCGGCTTTTATAACGCCGACAAGCCGGACAGCCAGGATATCTGCTTCGTGCCGGACGGCGATTACGCCTCGTTTATCCGCTCATTTACGGGCAGAGACTATCCGCGCGGCGAGTTTGTTGACAAAAGCGGCAATGTGCTCGGCGAGCACAGGGGACTCATCGGCTATACCGTCGGTCAGCGCAAGGGGCTCGGAATAGCTCTGGGCGAGCCGAGATATGTGACCGCACTGATGCTAAAAGAAAACCGCGTCGTGCTCGGCAGCAATGAAGACCTGATGAGCCGCGAACTCGACGCGAAGAATTTCAATTTTATCGCCTTTGATACTCCGCCTGCGGAGTTCCGCGCGAGCGCGAGGGTCAGATACAGGCAGGCGGAACAGCCCGCGACCGTGCGCGTCACGGGCGAAGACACAGCGCATGTAACATTCGACGAGCCGCAGCGGGCAATAACCAAGGGTCAGGCGGTCGTCGTCTATGACGGAGATGTGGTTATCGGCGGCGGAGAGATCTGCTGAGTGCGAAACGGAGGAATATTTATGATGATATCAACGCGTGGACGCTACGCTCTGAGGGTGCTTGTTGACCTTGCGGAGCACAGTGGCGGTCTCGTCCCGATGAAGGATGTCGCGGCGCGCCAGGGCATCTCAAAAAAATATATGGAGCAGATAATGGCTCTGCTTGTAAAGGACGGATATGTTGAGGGCGTCCACGGCAAAGGCGGCGGATACAGGCTCGGCAGACCGCCGGAGCAGTGCGTTGTCGGCGATATTCTGCGCCTGACCGAGGGCAGCCTCGCTCCCGTTGCGTGCCTCTCATGCGAAGAACCGTGCGAGCGCGCGGACAGCTGCCGCACAATTGGAATGTGGCGCAGGTTCGAGGAGATAACGAACGAATACTTTGACGGCATAACAATAAGAGATTTGATGAAAACCGAATAATAAAGAAGCCGCGTTCTGTTTTTGATTTGAACGCGGCTTTTTATTATAAAAAAAGGCTCCCGCCCGTTTGGGTGAGAGCCTTGATTTGTTTGGTGCTGTTACAGCAGTTTTTTAGCCGATTTTAACGGTGTAGTCAACAATGCCGTGAAGGGTATCAACGCTTGCGGGGATACCGATAACCTTGACGCCAAGGTTGTTAACGTTGACATTGACCTTGTAGTGCCATGTGCCGCTGACGATCTTGCCGGTGTTGTTGTCAATCTTAACGGTGACATAAGCGTGATCGTAAGTGAGCTTTATATTCTCGATACCGGAAGTTACGCTAACGCCGGGAAGCTGATCAAGAGCGTTCTGGACGTTGCCGAGAGTACCGATCGAACGGCCGACAGGACCCTTCGAAGAGCTCTCCTTCGGGCCGTCAGTCTGAGAATTGACGTCGAAAGAAACAGTGGTGTACTTACCGTCGTTGGTCGCCTTAGCGTTCTTGACGTCGGTCGGAAGAACATCGCCGTGGTCGCCTGCGGGGATGTAGTTTGTATCGGTCGAGTTCTTCTCAAGAGCCTTCTTCGCGATGCCCTCAAAAGAACCAAGGATCTTACCAAGTCCGCCGGTGCCCTCAAGCTTCTCGAGCTTCATGGTCTGCTTGCCCTTGGGGGGATTCTTTACGGAAGCCTTAACAGCCTTGTTGTAGAAAGCTACGACTGCCTTAGCGTCGGTGGAGTTGAGACCCTTTTCGGTGTTGCCGGTCTGAGCGCCGCCCTGAGAGCCGCCCTGGCTGCCTGCTGCCTGCGAGGGAGCCTCGACGGGCTTGCCGGAAGCGTCGGTGGAAACTTCGGAAGCGTCGTTGCTGCCGGCCTCGGTGCTGTCGGCTGCGGAAGCGTCTACGGGAGTAGAGCCTTCGCCGTTGTCGATGACCTCTCCGCCTGCGGAGGAGGGATCGGTTGTGGTCGCGCCGTCATCCTTGCTCTTGCAAGCTGCAAAAGCGAAGACCATAGCGAGAACCATGATGAGTGCAAGAATTCTCTTCATTTGGTTGTGCTCCTTTTAACATTTTTTTGATTTTGTGAATAAATTGTTTCACAGTATTTTCAGTTTACTCTAAAATAACCAAAAAGTCAAGAAAAACAACGCTTCAAATTATAACAATTTTGTAACATACGGCTCAAAATCACTTGACTTTCGGGTATAAGCACATATAAAATGTATGCAGAGATTTAAAAAAGTATGAGCCGCAGGGCGAAAGGAAACTGATAAAAATATGCTTGAGAGAAGCGAATGGATAAAAGGATGCGAAAAGAATTTGCGCGGCGGCACGGTGTATCTGAAAAACTTTCGGTGCGCCGCCAAAGCGGAAAAAGCAATATTGAAAATAACTGCGCTCGGCGTATATGAGGTAAAATTAAACGGCGAGCGGGTAGGCGACTTTATCCTCGCTCCGGGCTGGACTTCTTATTTAAACAGGCTTCAGGTGCAGAGCTACGATGTGACAGATATGCTGAAGACCGAGAATTCGCTCGAGGTGACGGTCGGTCAGGGCTGGCGCGCCATCGCAAACAAACGCGACAGCAGCGACTTTTTGGGCTATCGCGACACTGCGCTCATCGCCGAGCTGACTCTTGTCTACGCCGACGGCAGGACGGAGAGCATCGTCACCGACAGCTCGTGGACTGCGCGCGAGAGCAAGCTGAGATATACAAATATATATGACGGCGATATCTATGACGCGACTTTCAAAGCGGGGAGCGCGAGGCACTGCATCTGCGTCGATCTCGAAAAGGATATGCTTATCCCGCAGGAGGGCGAAAAAATAGTCGAGCATGAGCGGATGCCTGCCTTGCAGATAATAAAAACCCCGGCGGGCGAGACGGTCATTGACTTCGGACAGAACATGACGGGCTATGTCGAGTTCAGTATAAAAGGCACTCCCGGCGCGCAGGCGACAATCTCCCACGGAGAGACTCTCGACCGCGACGGCAACTTCTACAACGCCAACTACCGCTCGGCGGACGCGCGGATAAAATTTGTCTGCGACGGAGAGGAGCACACATATAAAAGCGCGCTCACCTTCTTCGGCTTTCGCTATATCCGCCTTGAGAACTGGCCGGATGAGGTGAAAAAAGAGAACTTCACGGCGATCGTCGTCCATTCGGATATCCGCAGGACGGGTTATTTCGAGTGCTCGGACGAGACGGTGAACAAGCTTTTCAAAAATATAATCTGGGGACAGAAGAGCAATTTCCTCGATGTCCCGACCGACTGCCCGCAGAGAGACGAGCGCCTCGGCTGGATGGGCGACGCGCAGGTGTTTGTCCGCACGGCGAGCCTCAACTTCGATGTTGAGCGCTTCTTTAAAAAGTGGCTTCGCGACCTCGCCGCCGACCAGGGACGCGACGGCTGCGTGCCGCATGTTATACCGAATATATCCGACGACATGGGCGGCTCGAGCGCGTGGAGCGACGCGGCGGTCATCTGCCCGTGGGAGATATACAGAACCTACGGTGACAAAAAAATACTCGAAGACCAGTTCGATTCGATGAAAGCGTGGATAGACTGGATGCGCGAGCGCAGCGAAAACGGCAGGCGCTCCGGCGGCTCCCACTTCGGCGACTGGCTCGGACTCGACTCCACGGAGGGCAGCTACAAGGGCGCGACTCCCGAGGAGCTCATCGCCACGGCATACTATAAATATTCGACCGAGTTATTTATAAAGGCGGCACACGCGCTCGGCAGAGATGTTTCGGAATATGAGAATATCCCCGCAGAAGCGGCGGCAGCGTTCAGGCGCGAATATATGGAAAACGGCAGAGTGAAAAACGCCACGCAGACCGGCTGTGTGCTCGCGCTCTGTTTTGATATCACAGACGACAGGGCGGCGACCGCCGCTCAATTAAACGAGCTTGTGAAGCGCGCCGGGCATCTTGAAACCGGCTTTGTCGGCACGCCGTATCTTCTCCATGCGCTCAGCGACAACGGCTACGTCGGGACGGCATATGACCTTCTGCTTCGTCGCGAATATCCCTCGTGGCTCTATCCCATCTCCAAGGGCGCGACGACGGTCTGGGAGCACTGGGACGGCATAAAGCCCGACGGCACGATGTGGAGCACCGACATGAACTCGTTCAATCACTATGCCTACGGCGCGGTCGCGGACTGGATGTACGGCGCGGCGGCGGGAATAAACTCCGACCCCGACCGCCCGGGTTTCGAGCATATAATCTTCCGCCCCGTGACAGACAGGCGGCTCGACTTTGTCAAGGCTTCGATTGACACCCGCCGCGGCACCGTCGCGAGCGAGTGGAGACGCGAGAACGGCAGAATAAAATATATCTTCACCGTCCCCGAGGGCTGCTGCGCTTCGGCCGTTATCGGCGGAGAAAAGCACGAAGTCGGAGCGGGCACACACGAGTTTCTTGAATGATAAATTCCCGGTTTGCCGCCATTTTCGGTGAGCCGGGAAATAAATTTCAAGAAAATTTGAAAATCTTGTCCTACTTTGCAAAAAATATATTGACAAATCGCTTTCGATATAATATAATAATCAAGCCTTGTCGGATTGACGAGGCTCACATATGGCGGCATAGCTCAGTTGGCTAGAGCATTCGGTTCATACCCGGAGTGTCGTTGGTTCGAATCCAACTGCCGCTACCAATTTTGGCCCGGTGGTCAAGAGGTTAAGACACCGCCCTTTCACGGCGGTAACACGAGTTCGATTCTCGTCCGGGTC
>ENA-ORSQ01000055-ORSQ01000055.1-human-gut-metagenome-genome-assembly--contig:-NODE-55-length-99910-cov-3.963858_pt1 | contig 99910 bp, 97 predicted proteins | sample MGYA00241900_ERZ509164 | MGnify/ENA primary metagenome ERZ509164 (study PRJEB26280, sample SAMEA2338807) | human gut metagenome | biome: human gut; feature: human-associated habitat; material: faeces...
AATGTAAATTCGGACATAACAACCAATGTGACAAAAGATTTCAAAGAACTTGATGAATTGAGAGCTGAAGTGAAAGAGCTTAAACAACTTTTACAAAATATTTCTACTGTTCGTCCGGAAGAAAACAATATCGATCCTCCTACTGAGGAAAAAGAAAATGAAATCTAAAACACAAAGGTTGGCTATTTAGTCAACCTTTTTTATTTTAAAATAATATGAGTACACTTTATAATAATAAATACGACATTCTAGCTAGTACAATTCAACCTAATCCTGCATCTGTTAAATATTGGGCAGATCTATCATCTAATCCAAATGGTGGGGATTTAAAGTATTTTAATGGTACTAAATGGGTTTTAGTTAATAATAAAGCTACTGAAGACATTTCTCAGATAAAGCAACAGATAGCGGATTTAGAACAAAACAAAGAAGATAAAGTTGAAGGTAAAGGACTATCTACTGAAGATTATACTACACAAGAGAAAAATAAACTTGCTAGTCTTCAGAACTATAATGATAGTGAAGTAAGAGAATTGATTTCAGCGTTGAACCTTAGATTAACCACTCTAAGTGAGGATCTTGAAAGTTTGGAAGCTAGAGTTGCTGCATTAGAAACACCTGCTGCATAATGGAATTAACATTAAATAGAATCTTTCTAGGTAGCTCTGCAACTATTGGAGAATTGTATATTGATAAGAAATATATAGCAGATACCCTAGAAGATAGAGTAAGACCAGAAGGAGAAAAAGTTTATGGTAAAACTGCAATACCTGAAGGTACATACGAAATGGTATTATCGTATTCACCAAGGTTTAAGAAAATATTGCCGGAAATCCTTAACGTACCTAATTTCACTGGCATACGCATTCATTGTGGCAATTCATCTGCCGATTCCAGCGGATGTATTCTTGTAGGTACTTGGGATGGTGAAAAAGAAGATTGGGTAAGTGATTCTAAAGTTGCCTTTAATAAATTAATGTCCTTACTCCAGAAAGCTGCAGACAACAAAGAAAAGATAACAATAACAATTAATAACTCGTGGAAATGACATTTAATTCACTAAATACAATTATAGACGATATTTATAACATTCTGAGAGACAATAATGTGTCAGAAAGTGAAAATTTATCACGTATACAGGTAGAACAGTGGATTCATCAATACAGGGCTTTTTTAATTAAGCAAGATTTGGATAAAGGTCGAGATATTAATCCTAGCTATATACAGACATTAGGTCCATTGCATATATCCAAAGTAAGTACATGCGGGGTGCCTAATGGGTTTCATTACGTATCAGATAAAGAATTACCTAAATTTATAGATTTGCATTTTGGTACTGGTCTAGTAGCAGTTAAAGATATGCATGGTAATCTGATTCAGGTTGGTAATGAAACAAAAGCTAAATATCAGACAAGTAGAAAATATACATGTAATGATTATATCGCTTACTTAAAGAATAATCATTTATATTTAAATGGACCTGGCTTTCTAGAGTATGTAGAAATAGAAGGCATATTAGAAGACCCTACAAAAGCAGCAGATTGTTATGATTATGATAGTCCATATCCTATCCCTGCTAATATGATCCCTACTTTGAAGAACTTAATATTTAGCAAAGAACTAAATATAATGTTAACTGTACCTACTGATAATACAAATAATAGTACTAACGACGTTAATAATGGACTAAATGCAAGAAACTAAATCTTATACTGGAAAAGACTTCTATAGATCTTATATTGATTATGTTGGTGATAACCCATTATATCAAGTAGATTATAAAACATTTAGAGGAGTAATTAATGATTACTTCAAATACTTGAGAGATGAACTAATAGAGAATGGTAAAGAGATAAAATTACCATGCAGACTAGGTACTTTAAGTATAGTGAAGCACAAACCAAAAGAATATAGTGGTAGGAGTCTCAGGATAGATTATGCAGAAAGCAAAAAATACAATAAAGTAATTTATCATCTTAACGACCATACTGGGGGATATAAATATCGTTTTTATTGGAACAAACATAATATGCTTACGAAGAATAAGACAATGTATCAATTGATAATGACAAGAGATAATAAGAGATATTTGGCTCAAATATTAAAAAATCGTGTAAGGGATTATGTCGAAGGGAATTAATAAAAACATACACAAATTATCTGGAGTAATGGAAATATAAAAATTAAGATTTATGATAACGAAATTAACATCAATTAAAACTGCGATAGCCAAAGTAATAGCAGATCTAGGGTTAGAGGAGGATGAAATTAAGATTTCTGATTTTATAGAGTGGGCGGCTGAGGCTATTGAAAAAATTGGTGCAGTACAACAGTTTGAACATATTGTTTCAGGTGTAGAAGGGGCTCCAATTATCAAAATACACTGCCATCAAGCACAGTTACCTTGTAACCTACATAAACTACACCAAGTTGCATATTCTTTTAATTGTGATGGTCCTTGGTTTCCTATGAGGAAAGCTACAGGTTCATTTGCTGCTTGGGGATGTGATGAATGCTGTGATTGTGAGAAACCCGAAATATGGGTTAAAGATGAAGTATTAGTAAATCTAGTTGTAGATCTATATGGTAATATTGATAAAACTGAAGCACTAGAAATGCTAAATACTAATAAAAATATGAAGACAATACTTAGGAACTTAATAAATAAGCATACCATTAACCTAGATTATATGAGAGGTAATACAAGTACTAATCCTAATTGGGATTTGCAATATAGTATTAAGCCTGGTTATATAATGACAAATGCACCATGTGGATATCTAAAATTATCATACAGTGCTATACCTACTGATGAAGATGGGTATCCATTGATTCCAGATAGTGCTTCATACATGGAAGCAATTTATTGGTACATTGCACAAAAGATAGGATTCCAAAAGTATATAAGAGGGGAAATGAATCAACGTATATATTATGATATGCGTAATTCTTGGAATTTTTACTGTAAACAAGCATATGCAGAAGCTATGTTACCTAATGAAGACGAATTAGAATCTATTAAAAATACATGGAATAAAATACATACAGAACTATTAGATCATAATTCATTTTACAGTCATACTGGTTCCAGACAACATATTTATAATGCTAACTAAATATGAATACAAGAAGACAAACAAATACATTTTCTGGTGGCATGAATATGGACGTAGATTATTCTGTCTTAAAAGAAAATCAGTATATTTATGCTGAGAACATTCGTATATTAACGAATGAAGGGTCTTCTTTTGCAGCAATGCAAAATATAGAAGGGTTCCTAGCGTGCAGACCTTCTTCAAATTTGTCTGGTGAAACTATTATACACGTTACCACAGTAAGAGATTGGGCGATTGTTTTTACTAAGGTTAATGGTACAAATAACAATAATGTCTATAGAATTGATTTTTCTAGATCCCAAGAGGAACCAATTGTAACAAAAGTAGTAACTAATAGACCTTTAGATATAGAAGTATCATCTAGCAACGTAGCTGCAATTAGTAGTGTATGTAGATGGGAAGCAAGTAATAATGTAAAAGTATATTGGGCAGATGGTCATTCACAAATTAAAGTAATCAATGTGGATGATGATCACATATCTAGTAATTCATCTATTACTTCGGATTCTATAGTAATGTTACCAAAAGCTACATTAGCACCATTTGAATTTAATGGATTTGGAACAGGTAGTTTAGAATCTGGAATGATACAGTACTGTTATCAATTGTTTAAAGTAAGAGGTACAGAGTCTGCAATATCTCCACTTACCCCTCTTTATCATTTGAGTGACGGAGATCAAAAAACTAATTACAATGCTGTAAAAGGAAGTTCTAAAGGACAAAATACTGGTAAGTCCATAAAGTTACAAGTAAGAAACAATAGTACTGGATTTGATAGACTTAGAATAATCTCTTTATTCTATAAGGCAAAGAATGAGGTACCTGTAATATCTATAGTAGATGATATAGTTATTGGAACTGGTTCTGTAATAAACTATGAAGATAAAGGTGGTAGCTTAGTATCAGAATTAAGTATTGATGAATTTAATTCATTAGCTAATTATACATTTATACCTGAAGTAATAGAATCTAAAGATAACAGATTATTTGCTGCTAATCTTACTGAGGAAACATGGGATGTAGAATATGATGCTAGAGCATTTAGAGCTAATTCTTCTGGTAATGTATTATTGTTATCTAACTCTGGTTCTTCGTTAAACTTTGCTCTATCAGCATTAACTACTACAAATATACCTAAAGACCACGATTGTATATGCCCATTTAATGTAGACGGCAGTGCATACAAATACACTACTTCTCCAACAGGAGGATACATACAAGGTGGAAAAGGCAAGAATGTATCATATAGATTCATTACTACAGATTTACTAGAAGATGCATCTACTACATCTAGAGGAATGATAAATGAAGAATTTACATTCAATGCTTCTTCAAGATCACTTACTAGTTTAGGTATTAACTATGAAGGTAACGATAAATCAAATTCAATAAGTTTATCGTCTGGTAACAAAATACCAAACTATTCTAATGCTGAAATAGAATCCAAAGTAAAGGGATATATGAGGGATGAGATTTATAGATTTGGTATAGTATTGTATAATAAGCAAGGTTTAGCGTCACCAGTGCATTGGATAGGTGACATAAGAATGCCATCTAATAAAGATACAGGTTATAAGTTTTTTACTTCTAATGAATCTAGTGATTATGGATCTAATTTATCAGTTGTTACTAAACCTCTTGGCATTGAATTTGAAGTAAAGAATTTACCATCAGATGTGGTAAGATATGAAATAGTTAGATGCGAAAGAACTCTATCTGATAGAACTATATTAGCTCAAGGAGTAGTAAGTTGCATTACAAATTATGATAGAGATTCTAACATCTTAACACCATTCCCATATCTAGCTTATTCAAACAAGCATGGTTACTATGCAAAGACTCACAACAATGGAGATTTCCAATATACCTTTAACTTGTCAGATACACAATCTAACAATTATTTCATGTTTGTATCTCCAGAGATAGCAATTAACAGAGAAAATGCAGATGCATTAATTGATAAGTTTCAAACAGTTGAAAAGGTAGGGATTATGACATCTCCTATTACTGCGGATGGTGACTGGGGTATTACAGATGGATCTCTAAAAGTATTAGCAAATGCTAAATCTATAAAGTATGATGGTACTACAATAAAACCAACCAAAACATTAGGAGGTCAGTCTAGTAATGGTTATGTTGCTAATGGAGCAATAGTAATAAACAATGATGATTTCTATTCAGCATTACTTGCTAAATACTATGGTTTATATGTTGAAAATGGTGTTCAATCTGCTGCAGTAGAAAGTGCAAAATATGCAGGGCCAAGCAGTCCTTGGTTAACAAATGGTGATCAACCTTGGTATAATGCCGAAGCAATTACTATTGGTGATAAAGTATATTATAACTGGGTATGGGATAATATTAGAACCGCAGGAGATGGTGAAGTAGATAAGACTGATGCAAACAATGTTAGAAAATATGGTCCTCATGGAATATGTTCTATATTTAAGAGTGACAACATGATTGCTAACATACCATTAGCAGTAAGTACTTCTAGTTACAGATATGTTAATTCAGTTGCTTTGTGTAACATGAAGCAAAGTGTAAATGCATATGGTGGTAATTCTTACTCTGCTGTACAGAATTCCGTGTATATTACTACAGGAGCTAGTGCTGAATCTAGTATTTCCACAGTACTATGTTATGGTGGAGATACTTATCTAAACATATTTGATTATAATAACTGTATGTTTAGTTATAATACAGATGATTATTATAACAATAAAGCAAACAGATTATTCTTGGGTGCTTTTATACCATGCGAGTCAAGTATTAATCTAGCATTAACCCATGCTGATTCATCTATAAATAGAACTTATCAAGCTGGTGATGGGTATGCTAACCACTTTGTAGAAGACGATATAATTACTGTTGGTGATTTATATACTCAGAACACTCCATCATATGCATACAATGATGCTTACTCTGCTCAACCTAATGCAAAAAAGTTTGTAGCTAAATCTATTTACAATATAGATAATCTATTAACAGATACTCGTATCATATCTTCAGAGCTTAAAACAAATAATGAAGTTACTGATTCATGGACAAAATTCAAAGTAGCCAATTATCTCGATGTAGATACTAGATTTGGACCAATTAATGATATGAAGTTATTTAAAAACAATTTAGTATTCTGGCAAACAGACGCTTTTGGCACAGTTGCAGTAAATGAACGTTCTATTATAACTGATAATAACCCAGGTGCTCTTACTCTAGGTACTGGTGGTATACTAGACAGATATGACTACTTTACTACAATGAATGGTGAAAGTCCAAACCAGTTGAGAGCAAATACTCAATCAGATAGTACCGTATACTGGTATGATAGTAAACGTAATGAGATATGTGGGTTTAATGGTCAATTACAAACAGTATCTAAATTAAAAGGAGTTCAATCTTATTTGAATAAGAATAAAGACTTGTTTAAAAAAGATCCTATTGCAGTATATGATAAGAAATACAATGAAGTTCTGTTTACTCTAGGAGATAAAACACTAGCGTTTAATGAACAACTAGGAGTATTTACTTCATTCTATAACTACAATCCAGACTATTATGCAGAGTTTAGTGATAAACTATATTTGTTTAAATCATTAAAACTATTTAAGTACAATGGTGGTGAACAAGCTAATTTAGATTCTGATAAAACGAAAGTATCTGAAATAGAGTTTGTAGTAAATGCAGAATATCCACAAACTAAAACATTTGATAATGTTGAATATGGTGGTGATTTTACTACAGATACTAATTTTGATTTGATACTATTTACTACGAAAAGGCAAACTAGTGAAACATTAACTAGTGAAGACATTGATTACAGAGAGGATACTTATAAATTTGCAATTCCTCGTAATGCATTAAAGCTAAATGAAGTAGAACAGCTAGCTAATAAGTCTTATAAGGACAGAATGAAGGGAAAATATCTCATCTGTAATTATAAGTATGATTGTAATGGTGGTAATGAATTTAAAGTACCTTATATTAGTACAGCTTATAGATACTCAATGATATAATATGAAAAAGAAAATTAATAAGAAAAACGTACCAGCATATGCATTTGGCATGGATCAACTGCCTAATTACCTTGGTGGAGCTAATGTTCTTGGCTCTGCCATTTCTGGTTTATCAGGAGAAGGTTCTACAGGTGATGCTATAGGTAGTACATTAGGTAGTGCTGCTTCTTTAGCTGGAACAGGTTTTAGTATTGGAGGGCCAATTGGTGCTGCTGCTGGTGGAGTATTAGGAGCGGCTTTTGGTTGGATTGGATCTAGAAGACGCAAAAAACAGATGGAACAAATGCGGCGCAGAAAAGAAACCATGAATAAAACTCAACTAGGTATGAATGCTGCAGCAAATCAAACAGCAGAATATTGGGATGATAATGTGTTAGCATATACTTATGAGAATGGTGGTATACTTCCTGATTTAGCCTATGTAGACAATAATGAGGTTATCAGAGGGGACGATGGAACTATTATGCAAATTCCTAATAATAGACCCGGTACAGATAATCATTTAATTGATGCGTCTAATTTAGAGTCAGTATTATCTGACAAAATTAAAAGACCGGGAACAAATAAAACTTTTGCACAAGAAGGTAAAAAACTTACTAGAATGACGAAGCCAAGTAAAGGTAAAGATATATTTGCTGATAATACAAATATGTTAAATAAACGAAATGCTAACTTTGCATATGATAATCTATTATCAGAACAGGAGGAAGTAAAAGCTAAAAAAGGAATTAAACCTAAAAAGAAGGGTATTCCTGCTTATGAAAATGGTACAAAAAAATATAAATCTGTATTAGATGATTTACCTACCTTTTGGAATACACCGTACGATGTAAATATCTCTAGAACATCCACTACTCCAGAATTAAATTTTTTAAATGGACAAACTCCAGCTGGTAGACTACCTTGGCTGCCTATGCCTAAAAAAGAATCAATAAATTTACATAATCTTCAGGTTACTGATCAAAAAAGTAATGTAACTGGAAAAACAGTAGCAAAAAAAAGTAGTAAACAATTACCTGACTTACCTACTATTGATATTGATAAAATGATTCAAGATCATATGAATAAGCTAGGTACTAAAATTCCAGAAGAAACATCATATGTTCCAACAATACCAACATCTATTGTAGACGAGGAACCAGAATGGGTTACACCAGAAAAAAAAGATGTTACAAACAATAAAATTGATTATTCTCCAGACTGGTTGTCATTAGCTCCTACCGTATATAATGCTTTACAATCTTTACGTAATCCAGAGTATGAACAAACTGTTTTAAATCCTTACACAGGTGCTATTACTAATACTATGGCTAGACGTAGAATGAATATAGAACCTGCAAGATTAGCCAACAGTAGATCAAGGGCTATTTCAAATTATAACTTAGCAAATATTAATGCTAATACTGGTTCTAATTTAGCAGCAAGAACTCAAGCCGCTGTTGATGAATATGCTGCTAATGCTAATATGTATGCTACTAAACAAAATGCAGATAATGCTTACTTGGGTGAATATGCTAATACCTTAAATAACTTAGGTCAGCAATTTGTTCAAAGTAGAACTCTTGCAAATGATTTAAATGCTAAAAATAGAGCAGCTGCTAGAAGCTTTGGTACTGCTGCTGTTAGTCAATTAGGACAATGGTCTCAAGTAAACAGACAGATGAAGAATCAAGCAGCAAGAGATAACATGATTTATCCATATCTAGCTAATTTCTTAGCATATGGTAATCCTACAGAGTTAATTCAACAGATGAATAGACAATATTATAAAAGATAATTATGGTAAATAGATATGATCGTCCTGCAGAAGCGCAGTTCATAAATACATATGTTCCTCTACCATTCCAGCAATTATATACTCTAGGTAAAGAAGCAAATGCTAGAGTAGATAAAGCTATTGCAGATTTATCTGGTGCTCTGGATAAATGGTCTGATTTTAGATCACCATCAGAAAAAGATACTAAGGCTTGGTATGATGAAACAATGGGTAAAGCTAAACCCATTATTGATAAATTAGCACAAAATATCGATTCTCTTAAAACTCCAGAAGGTAGAGCTCAGATTAATTCTTTAATCAATAATGTGGATAGATATAAATTGGCTACTTTAAAGCAAAGTAGAGAGGGTATGCTACAAAGAATGGAAATGAATCAGAAGTTAGCAGCTGCCGGTAAATTTAATGAAATGTGGCATGGAGTTGATTTTGCTAACTACGATACACTTACTTCTGGAATTTATAATGATGTATCTCCTTTAGCATATAAGGATGTTAGAGAGTTATCCGATCCGTATTATGCTAAATTGCAAAGAGGATATCTGTATACAAAAGGTGGTTACGATTACTTTGGAAATTCAAAGGAAGATATTGAAGCTGTAGCAGATGCTCACTATAATGATATTGTTAGTACTCCAGAAGCACAGAAGCATATGCAGTTATTTAAGCAAAGAACTGGAGCTACAGATGAAGAAGCTCAAGCTTGGTTTAGGCAACAAATTATTGATTCTAATATTGATAGAACTATTAGACCAACAAGAGAGCTTAATCAGTATGCTAAGATGGCTGCTGAGCAAGCATATCGTAGACAGTTGAAAGCTGCAGAGAACGCTCAAGGTTCTCCAGTACAATTTACTACAAAGCTTGCTGCTACACTTATGAATAGACCATATGGCCCTCAAACATCTGAAAGAGGAAACAAATTAACTTATAATTCACAGTTTGATAGAATCCAAAAGACATTTGCTCCTGATAGTAAATATAGAGATATCTATATTAACAGAGTGGATGAAAATGGCACTCAATTACCTTTAAATAGAAACAAGAGTGCATATGGCATTGTATCAAGATTGTCTACAGATATTGGTTCACAAGCAAACTTTATTAATGACGCAATGCTTGATAAATCTTCTATGGTTAGAGGATTAGCAGGTACTCCAATTTATTCTGGTAATAGCGTTTATGGAATGATGACACCTGAACAATATATCAACTCTAAGTTTGGTTTAAGCGTTAATGAAGCTAACTGGAACCCAAATCGAGTTAAATTTGAAAGAGACCTTATTGCTGGTAATATTCCTAATGTGGGAGTTACACCTACTAATAAAGTACTTATTGAAAATGGTATTCCCGGTGATGAACAATTCACTCAAGAATACAAAGCGTATGTTCCAGTACAATACTTCATTGATAATGGCTACGACTTTGGAGAAACTGATCCTGAAAAGCTAATTAAAAATGAAGACTTTAATAAGTTCTTATCAACATTAAATGGTAGATTACCTAGTCCTTCTGGAGACATTGTTAAGAAACCTAATATCAAATTTGGTAGTGATAAAAATGCTGCATATAGAGAGATACAAAGTAGTGGATGGTTATCAGATCCTCAGTATGCTGCAGCTATTCAGTATGATGGTATTTATGTAGAGGTTCCTGTTATGCGTCAAGTACTTAATAATCAGCAAACTAGGGAAAGAGCTAATTTGGAAGAATTCCAGTATACTAAAATGGGTTCTAAATTAAATGCTGCTTACAGAGGAGATAATGAAGAATTAATCTATGGACAGTAAAAACAATATACAAGATATATCATTAGCCACTAGACTTCGTAAACAAAATTACGAAAGATATCTAGATGGTTCTAATGCTTCAAGTATTGGAGTAGGATCTACAGTAGATCCTACTTTGGTGCTTAGAGACTTAGCTGGTTATAACAAAGATAGTTATAATAAAGATTTAGATACAGAAAGCACTCTAGATGAAAGTTCTAATGATCTTAGTACTACAGAATTAATATTTAATTCTGCAAAGGCAATGCTTCGTGATATGAACGAAGCACAGTTGTCAAATACTAGAGGTGTATTACGTAGGGAAGTATTACCAAATATAGACAGATTTAATAGCAATCTTAATCTATTTTCTGCATATGACAATTTAATGTCTGAGAAGAATTCTCTTCTTAATCAATTATCTACTACTCAGGATAGTAATGAAGCAGACGCAATAGCAATTCGATTACAGGAAGTAGATAATGAATTAAATCAGACAAAAGAAGGATTAAGCGCATTGGGTGTATCACCTGATTTAAGTAATGCTCAAGAAATACGTACACAGCAAGAACAGCAATTACAATCATATAAAGATAGAGCTCAAGAACTATATGATGATATAGCTACAGATGAGGCTGATATTGCTAGATATAAAGTAGATGAACGTTTCCAGAGAGCTATGGAACAGAATAGTGAGTTTAAATGGACAGAACCAAGTAAATGGATATATTCTGTACCATCTGCCGTAGGTTCTTCTTCTTCTGCTTGGATGTGGCAAATAGCTCCATATGCTACTACAGCATTAAAGAGTGTAATGACAAAGAGTCTGTTAAAAGCAGGCACTATGGCATTGACTGGTGCTGCTGCTGGTAGTGTTGCTCCCGGTGCTGGTACTCTTGCTGGTGGTGCTATTGGTGCAGCAACAGGAGCATTAAGTATTGCTTTAGATCTTGGTAATGCTGCTATGATGATATATTCTAATTATAAGCAAGCTGAGAATGAAGCTAATGCTAATGTATCAGATGACTATAGAGATAGAGTATCTAACATATTAAGCCAAAGTGGTAGTTCTGTACAGAATGTAGTTAATGCAGCTAGATCACAAGATTTACCAGAAGAGTTCAGTAAACTTACTGACGATAAACTGTTTGAAAAAATTCTTGATGGTCAAGTACAAGTAGAAGATCAATCTTTAAATGAAGCTATATCTCAAGCTAGACAAGGTTTAGATAGAGATTTTGCTCAAAATATGGCTATTACTTGGGCAAGTAATTTAGCCGAAGATGCTCTCATGGTTCCTTACTTTGGGAAAATTGCAGATGGTTGGATTGGTAAAGGTCTTAATACAGTTGCATTTGGAATGAACCCTGTTGAAGGTTTAGGAGAATTAGCTGCTAGTCAAGCTAAAAAGAAAATGTCTAAGTATGTATTAGGTAGAAATGCTATTGATGTTGCAACAAAAAAATGGGCTAATAGAGCTGCAAAAGCCGCATATGTTGGAACGGATTTAGCATTGCGTAATGCTGCAACTGCATTTAATGAAGCAATTGAAGAAGGATCACAATATACTACAGGTCAAGCCTATAAGCGTGGGGACTTTGATAGTTCTGATTTAGACCTAGAAGGATTAGCATCATCCTTAGTAGGAGCATATAAAGAAAAAGCTACTACTGTAGCTAACATATTAGGAAGTCCATTTGGCTATCAAAATCCATTATATGAAAACGATACAGAGTATTGGAACAATGTTAAGTTAGGAGCTGCTGCAAGTCTGTTATCTCCAATCCAAGGTACTGTTAATGTTAGAGGTGCTTATTCTCTTGTGAAAGATACACAAGGGATGGATAGAGTAAATGAGTTAGCTGCAAATGAAATTAACTCTAAGGAGGAGATGGAAAAAGCAATAACTTATGCTAGTGGTAGACTAAAAGGACATGAAGCTGAGATTGTAAATGCTTGGAGTATGTTGGCTGATGGTAAAACAGAGAACTTACCAGAAGGGTTTAACAGAGAGGATGCATTAGAAGAAGCTAGATTTGCATCTAGAGCTTTCTCTTTAGCTAAGAGTAAACAAATGAAATCCTTAGCTAAGACTATGGGTATTGAAGAAGATACAGAAGAATATGGTATACTTGTTGGTCTTGCAATGCAAGCAGAAAAAGAGTATACTTCTTCTATTCAAAATGCCAGAGTAAAAAGGCAGGAATTAGAAAATGCTAAGAATAATTTTGTAAATGACCCTATATCAGAGGAAAGCCTAACAACTGCTATAGACAGCGCTTATAGACAGATTAATGATAATGCTACTACTCAAGATGAAATTATATCTAAGGATGAACTAAGAGAGATTTATGATAGACAAAGACATTTGAATATCATGAATAATATGATTACTGAAATTGATACAGCAATAAATCAATTGAACGAAAGTAAAAATGAATCTGAGTTCAGAGGTAATCAATATTCTCTAGCTAAATTAGAAGATATGAAATATCGTCTAAATGCTAGAAAGAAATCTATTCTAAAGAGTATGCCATCTTGGTATAAAAATAATGCTAACACTATTAACAATGTAGATACAGCTATGCAGTTCGTTACTATGAACGAACACGTATCTGGTCTTAATAAAGCTACAGAAGATAGTATATTAGCAGAATTAATGCTAGAGAGGAATAGAGAGATCTTAAATTCATTTCATGGTATAGATAATGGTAGAATTACTCCTACTGAGGAAGTAGAAAGAGAGAATATAATAGAGCTAGGTAAGACTAAACCTTATAAGAAATCTAAGAAATTAAGACTTACCGCTTTAAGAAATATTCATGAACATCAAGGAGATACTCTTATTAGTGAAATGTTTGATTTATATCAAACTAAAAAAGCTGAAAGTAAAGAAGCTGCAGAAGGTGCACTAGGGGTTACTGAACAACAAACAGCATCTAAACCTGTTGTCCCTTCTAAGCCTGTCACTGCTCCTACCGGCCCAATGCGTACTGAGCAACAAGCAGCGCCAGAAGTTGAGCAAAAGCCTACTCCTCAAGTAAGAAGGACTGCTAGACCAACTCAAGCTAATATTGCATCTCAAGAGTTAAGTGAAGCAGATCAAGCTATCATAGCTGCTGCAGAAGGACAAGATATTGGTTTAACCCAAAGAAAACAGCAACCACAAGTTGAACCAGAAGTTCAGTCCCAAAATAACGATAGTGCAAAAACTGAGCCTGTTGAAACTAATGATGAAATATTAGGTGCAGATGAAGACCCATTTGCTGGTGGTACAGGTGGTGTCTCATCCGAAGATGTATTTAATGAATATGGTGGAGCTGTTGAAGAACCTACTATGGCATCAAAGAAGGCTAAAGAATCTAAACCAAAAGCAACTAAAACTGAGCAGGCTAAAAAGGATACTGCAAATGCTAGAGAAGAATTTAATGAAGCAGCAAGAAACTTCTTTGATCTTCTTGAGGATGATACTTTAGGGTTCGCATTTGATCCTGCTGCTCAAGCTGAAAAGCAAGCAAAAATATTCAAAGCTTTCTTGACAATGCTTGGTAAAGCATTTAACTTAGGAGCATACAAGTTCAAAGAAGTAGCATTGAATATGTATGAAGCTATTGGTAGGGATAGAGAAAAGTTATCTCAACATTTTGATGCTATTAAGGGAGCATATTCTACTGCATACTACAATATGCCAGAGAATGTTAGAGGTAAAATGACAACACCAGCAGAAGTCGCTGAGATTACTGTAGATGATTTGTTTGATCCACAACCAGCAGATTTAACTGAAGAAGAAGTTAACGATGCAGCCAAAGATGGAGTTATACCTACACCAGTAACCCCCGGTTCGGTTCCACCTGATGCTATTAGTGATTCAGAATTAGCTGAATTCACAGAGAATAGTGAGTTAGGTATTTTAAATACTTTCCATTATACTCCTACTGCTAATATTGGTGAAACTATAGAATTAGGCGGTGCTAGAATTCAATTCTCTCCTAACTCTGAATTACCTAAGCTGTTTAAAACTAAACAAGATAAACTTACTTATGAATATTCTGTAGCACCTTACTATGATAATATTCGTAAGAAAACAGTACAATGGAATGATCCTAGTACCTATGATTATGCCAGAGTAGGATTAATAATTACTAATACTGAAAATGGTAAAAGGTATTGGGTTGCGATGAGAAGTCCGAACAATATTCGTAATCTTACTCCAGAAGAATATCCTGAGATGATAAGAAAACTACGGGAACGTAGACAAGAAATTATCTCTAGGTTTGTAATGAAAGATTCAAATGGGTCTTTACTAAATAAGGTAGATACTAGAATAAAGGTAACTCCTACTAGATTGTTGTTGCATAATGCTATTGAAGGTACTATTTCTCAAGAGATACCAGTAAATGATAAACAATTTAAAGATGTATTTCAGTTTAGTGGTAATCTAGATGAAGAAATCAATAACTTTGGATATAGCACTGGTGTTAGAGGTACAAGCACAATATTTACCGTAGAAGGTGATAATACTGGTTTCATTGGTACTACTTCTGGTGGTGTATATTATATTATTGATGGTAAAAAAAGATTATCTGGTAGACCATTACCATTAAAGTTATCTTTAGCAAGATTTAATTCTTATCCTAAATTAGCAGAAGCAATTTCTACTATAGTATTTAAAAGCGGTTTTAAGGGTGGACAGAATATAAATAATACAGATTTAATTGCATCTGATATTATTGAAATGTTCTTAAACTATGGTGAACCTACTTCTGTAAATAATGACTCTGATATTAGTGATTCTGCAAAAGCTAATTTGCGTAATAAACAATTGTATATAGATAATAAAGGGCAATTTGGTGTACTACACTATGGTATTAATGAAGTATCATTAGCTGGTTTATCTATTGCACAAAAAGAGCAAGAGAGAAAGCATTTTGAAGATTGGTTATTATCTAATGGTTCTATGCCTTTCAAAGTCCCTTCAAAAGGGAATGATAAGTTAGCAGTTAACATGAAAATGAATCTATTATTTTCTGGTAGACTGGCTAGTAGTGTTGAAAAAGCAGGTGGTAGATTAGAATTATTTGATGGTATAGTGTTTACTAGAGAAGATATGAATCATACATTATTGTCTTGGATGGTAAGAAATGGTATGATTAAATCTAATCTTAATGCAGAAAGATATGAAAGACCATATGTAATTGCAGATGGTATGACTCAGGATATGCCTACAACTATACCTGATTCTACAGCAATTCCAGCAACAGAAGAAGCTCCTAAATCTGAAACTCCTAAACCATCTAGAAGACGTAGATCATTTAATGATTTATCTAGTATGGGTGGTAGTCAAAAAGAAGTTAAAGTAAACTTTACTCCTAATAAAAAATATACTACTAAGGAGAAACTGAATAAGGTTCAAGCTAAAAATTTCTTGAAACAAAAGTTAGGTATGACAGATGCAGAGATCAATATAATTGATGTAGCTGTATCTTCTGATATGCCTGCAACAGCTATGTCTTATATGACTAAAGATAGTATAACACTATATAATAGTGATCCAGCTGGTGTAGAATTTCACGAAGCATACCATAGAGTATCTCTATTATTACTTTCTGATCAAGAAAGAAATAAAGTATATGAAGAATATCGTAGAATACACCCTAATCTTAAAAATGCATCTGATAAATATGTAGAAGAAGCATTAGCAGAAGAATTTAGAGGGTATATGATGTATAAGACTCCAAGAAAGTCTTATAGGATTACTAAGTGGTTTGAAAAACTACGAGATTTCATTATGTCTTTATTTGGTAGAACTACTCCTACTAAAATCTTTAGAGGTATATATGAAGGTAAGTATGCTAATATTCCAGTAAGTCAAGAAGCTAAAGATAGATTTGAGAAAGCTTATAGGAATAGGGTAAACTTTACTCAACATGGGTACACTTTCCAAAACATAAAATCTCTTGATAACTATAATCAGGCTGTAGAATTCTTTGCAATATCTTATATTAATCAATCATTAAGCTCACAATCTTTTGTAGATGATCTTACAAAAATACAGATTGATTATCAAGATATGCGTGATCTACTTGAGGATTTATCATATGATGATAATGCTACACCAGAGCAAAGAGCAGCTGCTAATGAATTGTATGAGCACTTTGATATATTCCAAAAAGATATTAAGTCCTATCTTGATTCTTTAAGCTTAAGACAAGTAAAAGAAGAAGAGGAATATGATGAAACTGAGGAAAGAGATGGTGGTGAAATTGAAAAGGAAAACTTTGATAAATATGATAAAGCTTCCTACGAAGTATCTATATTACATAATATTAGACCTGCTGTAAAACTTTTCTTATCTTCTATTGAAGATCGTGTATACAATAAAGCTACGGATAGTTATGTAAGAGATATGAATGCTGAAACTGGACTACCTAGAGTAACACCATTCCTTTCAGCTTGGAGACGAATTGTAGATAAATTATTTGATGAAGATACTTATGATGGATTAATCAGAAAATCTGCTCAATTAGCAAAAACTGATCCTTTCTATGCTTCTGTATATAATAAGTTATCCTCAGTAAAGGATTCTAATCTTCAGACTCAAATATTTCAAACTATTACTGGTTATAGACATAACTTCCTTACAGTAGGATTCCAAAATGTTGGTACAGATACTATTCAGTACATAGCTAACTTAGGTGGTAGTGTTAATCTACGTAATGGTAAAAGATTAGTAGCTGATTGGAATAGAAATTTCTATAATAGTAATATGGTGATTACTGATGCAGAAGGTAACCGTAAGCCTAACATGGAATTACTAAAGACTGTTAGAGATGATATTAACACATTAAATACTAGGTTAGCTAGAATGAATGAATCTACTAGCAATGAAGATTTTAATGCAGTCTTATATAGCTATGTAGATGTATATAATAAAATTGGTATTGCAATTAATTTTGATACTTTATACCAAGCTATTGTAGACAAGGTATCATCAGTTAATTCAGTTAATAAACCTACAATACTGCAAGCAGCTAAAGAATTGTTATCTAGTAATAGAGATGGTAGTTTAGCTAAAGCAATTCCTGAAATTTTGCGTAGGCCTGTTAAAGATAAGCCTAATGATAGAATTAAAAGATCTATTGATGGTGTATTTACTGGAGAGAACAGTATATTAAACTTGGCTATTGTTCATTATCAACTTAATAACAATAATCTTGAAGAGAAGGTATTAGGCCCTAAGAATACTACAGTATATCCATTGTCTAAGCATAATTATCTTACTTTGGAAATTAAGAAACTTAATAATGATAGGAATTATGTTAGTAGATTATTAAAATGCCCGATTAACTCTTCTTCACTAGTCTATAATACATTAAAGAATAGTCCCAATACTAGACTTACTGTAGGTACTCTACTTAATATTACAGAATATAATTCTGGTAATACTGGTACAGACTATCAATCAGCTCCTAGAATAGAAACATTTATTTCTAAGTTTGTATGTTCTGAAAATGATATTCTTATCTTACCTACGATGTCTGATAAAAAGACATATATGCCAATTCAAGGATTAAAAATGTTTAAAGGTCGTACTTTAAACATTACTCCTGTTGACGATTATGTTGAAATGAGATTTTCTGACGATGTATTAAATCAATTCTATAAATACTATAGAAGTGAATATGATGCAATTCTACAGTATCGTAGAATGAAATTAGTAGAAGATAAGATTGATGATGCTAACAGACCTACCATGTACTTTGGTAAAAAAGGTGAGGATAATGGTAAAGGAGGTAAGTTTAGAATTGCTCGTGGTGTATATCATTATACTGAAGATGGTAATGTGCAATATATTTCTTTCAGTTCAATGAGTGACAAAGAGTTGATGGATTATTTTAACAATGTTGCTCAATTGAAAGAAGACTTAAATACTACATTAGGGGTGTTTGTTGGTAAACAATTAGATTATGTACAGAAGTTAGGTCTAATTGAGAAAACAAGTGATGGGTATTATAAAAATAAATTCTTACCTGTAAGTTCTATTAATGATAGAGCTAATAAGTTATCTAATGATATTGCTACATTAGCAGGAAAGGAAAATGAACTAAATAGAAACCATATAGCTATTTATGATGCTATTTCTACATTTACTGTTAATAACTTTGTATCAATGTTTGAAACAGAAAAGATCTTGTATAAAGATGTAGCATTCTTTAAAAATTATCCTGATGTATCTAAACGTCTTGCTGGTACATTGTCAACTGGTGATAGACCTAGAACAGATTTCTCTGATCCTAATCACATAATGAATAAGGTTGCTAGATACAAACAAGGTAGATATAATGTAGCAGGATTGAAAGATGTAGAATTACGCACTAATCAACCAAAAGAATTATATAAGGCAATCTATGATGCATATGTAAGAGAGTTAATGGAGAACTCTGGTAAATATACCAAAGAATACATTGATACTGCATTTGAATCTGGTGATTTATTTAACAATGAAAGTATACCACAAGGTATCAAAGATAAGGCTAAAGAGAGCACAGAACGTGACTTGTCATTGTATGGTGATATCAAGATGAACAAGGATGGTAATATAGAGGTTAATGAAGAAGAAACTCCAATTAACCAAGCTGATGCATCTGTATACTGTTCACCTACTATGTACAAAGCTATCTTAGCTAGTCAAGGTTTATTAGATCCTAAAGTAGAAGAAGCTATCGATTATGTCGAACAGCATGCTGATGATTTAGGTGATATTAGAAAATATGTAAATACATTATCTGCTGTATTATCTCCTAAAAAGATGGTATATTTTGGTAATGAAATACTTCAACCAATACCCGGTGAATTCATTAATATGCCTATCTTTAATAAGATGGCTATATTCCCGTTATTTAAAGTACTGGCTACTGGAGATTTAAGAGTATTGTATGATAGGATGAATGATGTTAATAATCCTATTGATATGTTTACTACAAAATCCGCAGTAAAGGTAGGTAACATCAAAGAATATGACTTCTATACAGATGCTACTCAAAATGAAATAACAGAAGAATTCAAAAAGGATGATAAAGGAACCTATTCTAAACCTATTGTATATAGACAACAGAATTTTGGTAACTTACTTAATCAGATGCCTATTGAAGCCCATGATGCTGAAAAGCGTATGTTGGTTACTCAGGCTATGAAAACAGTATTCTCAAACATTAGATTAGATGGAGACTATATAATCCCTTCTAGTAACGGTGTAGATCAAGATGTTACTGGTAGAAAAGGTAAGAAAGTTAATGGTAGACAACTAATTAAATTAGCAATGGATGCTATTGACAATCTATCAGATAGAGGGCTCAACAGAATTCTTAAAGACTTACATGCCGAAAAGAATGAAGATGGCACATATTCTTTTAAAGATCTGCAAGGTATATCTGATAAGTTAGTAAGAGATATGATATCCTCTAATATGGATTCCGATATTATCGATCAGGTTACTCTTGATGAAACTGGTAATTTTAAGGTTCCATTGTCTGCTTCTCCTGTAGCTAAGCAATTGGTTACAAAGATTATATCCGCAGTAAACAAAGAGACTGTAGATATTAATTTGCCGGGTGGTACATTTGTACAGATGTCTTCATTTGGTTTAAAATCTATTGATAAAGTAAAAGCTAGTGAAGCTGGTCAATATTCTAAGTACCAAATTAACAATGGTGAAAGACTCAAATTAATTGCAGATGATAGATCTATGGAATGTGTAATTTCAATAAACCTGTTGAAACACATAATTCCCGGATATGAAAATATGTCATTTCTACAAGCTAGGCAGTGGTTAATAGATAATCATATAATTGGCCCTAATGCCTCACCATCTGCAATGGCATATCGTGTACCTACTCAGGGTATGTCTTCTATTGCTGCATTAACTATCAAAGACGTAGTAATGTCTCAAGCAGGAGATATAATCATACTACCAGATGAGTTTACTGCAAGAACTGGTTCTGACTTTGATATTGATAAGTTATTCTTAACAAGATATAATTATACTTCTCGTAGAAGTAATAAACCCGGAAGAGAGGCAACTAAAGATGAAATAGAATTAGCATTAAGTGGGTTTAATGAATATGCTGATGAAATCTTAGCTATCAAAGACGGTGAACCTATTACAAGAAGGTCTACACAGAATATGGCAGCATTGGTTAATGATTACCTTAAGAGTAAGAATTCTAATGTTGTGTACGATATTACAGATGCAACTTATAAGGTTTACCCATATATATCTTCTAAAACGGAATTTGATTATAATAAACCAATGAATGAGCAATCACAAGGTGCTATAGAAAACCTATTGATTGATACATTCATGGCTTCATTACTTGATTCTAAAAATACTCACGATACCACTAGACCTTTGGACGTACCTGTTAATATTATGAAAAATGGTATTGTAAAGAAGTACTTCCCTGATAAAAAGAATGATATTGCTTTGTATGAATATACAGAAGAATATCAGGATACTTTAAAGCAAGACTTTGCTGATAGTAAAGGTGGTATTGGACCATTCGCATTAAATAACCCTCATCATGTATTAGGTCAATTAGTTGAATTAGTAATGCAATCTCCAGAGTATTTACCAAATATAGGCAACTTGCACAAAGTAAGTGGTGTAGATGATATTCATATTCTAGACTGGTTATCTGCATTGATTAGTGCTCACGTTGACGTTGCTAAGGATAACTATATCATCAAACTAAATGTAAATGGATTTACCTATAATCTTACTAACTTTTTATTAAGAAATGGTGCTGGCAAGAATACTATGTATTTTGTTTCACAAGAGATCATGAAAGATCTTGCAAATGATTATATACAGAGTAGGGGAGTTTATGGAATAGATAACACTAAACCGTTTTATAGAAGATTCCAAGAGAAGGAAAAGGAAGTATATGATAAATTTGTTACTAAAGCAAAGAGCTTAGCTAAATCTAATGAGGATAAAGAAAACCTTGACTTATTACTTAAGAATGAACAAGTTACAGATCAAGTATTGTTTGAAATTCCTGAACAAGGAAAATTAGGTTATTTAGAAAATCTTCTTCGTAAAGCTAATGATAAAGAAAAAGATTTTGACTATTACTATGGACAAATTCTCGTATATAAATTATATAAGGAACTAGAACCTATGGCTCAGGCAATGTCTGATCTTGTAAAAGCTTCTCAGGTGGATACTAAGAAGTTTGGTAAGAACTCTATTGAAATGAGGACATTTCTACAAAATGTTGCTGATTGTTATACTAGCCCATATTTCACGCCAGAAATGGTTAATAAATTCTTTAATGAAACCTTCTTACAGAAGAAGATTGACAATAGTATCAAGTTTACTTTAGATTTACTTGGCAAAATTAATATACAATCTTCTGATGAGTATTATAGGGTATTCAGATCCCTTATTAATGCTAGTGGATTTTCCAAAGTAAAAGATAAACAAGCTGTAACAGCATTTACTAATGCTATTGATTCTTACTGGAGAGCTTATGCATTGTATGATAGTACTAGTAGTCCATTAATTAATAGTATGAAAGAGCTGAGAGACCTATTCATTGGTCCTAATACTATTGCTAAGAGGATTAATAGGATTAAAACTGATATTATCTCTGATGCTGCTTCTAAAGGTGGTAAATACCCAATTATATCTGTTACTAATGGTAGGATTAGTAATCTATTCCTTAATAGTATTACTGGTGTAACTGATACTACAGGTAAAGCTATAGACTATATTCGCTTAGACTATTCAGATGATATTAGTTCTAATGCTAGTAGACAGATTAGAGAATACTGGCAAGAATTATTAGATAGTGATAATCAAGAATTACATGATTTAGCTTATGATTTAGTTCGATATGCAGTATTTAGTGGTCATGGTACTAAACACTTGAATTCTCTATTTGATTTTATACCTACTAGGGTATTAGATGAACTTGGTTATTATGAAACTGTAAGAACTTTAGAGAAAAATATAGATGATTTCTCTAATCTGTTCACTCCAGATGATGTAGATGAAATCTATCGTAATAACTGGCAAGATAATAACATGGTTCCTGTAATAAATACAAATACTAAAGGTATCTATATTCATAGAGAAAAAGTTGGTAATAGATTAGTTCCTGTAGCTATTAAAGGATCTTCTAGAAGATATGTTTGTAAAGATGATACTGATGTTCCATTGTATCATCCATATGTTAAAATGAGAGATAACAATGCTACTGGTGGGTATAATCTATATAAATATGTTGGTACATTTATTAAAGATAATGGTAAAACTAAAACATATAAACCATTATATATATTAGTGAATAAGAAAGGATTTAGGCAAGGTGGTAAAGGGTTTGTATCTGAATACTTATCTCCATATACTACTGGAAGTAAATATATATCTAGATTCTCTATTATTCCGGGTAATAATGTTGCTCCAAGATTTGCTAAATATGATAATAACTTCTTAGAAGATATTCCAGATATTATTAACAATGAGATTGTACCAAAAATTAATTCACAAACTAATAAGGTAAGTGGTAAACCATTAAGTGGAGTATTTTATTCAAGAAATACAATTGATTATATGTTTAGTACTGTTGAAAATGATTCAGCTCCATTAGTAGATACTAGTATGGATGAAAATGGTGAAGTGGTAGAAAACACTATTGAACAACCTTCTACTTCTGAAAATGAACAGACTGAACAGACTGAACAGACTAATGAATTCAATAATGAGAATGAATTTCCTACAGATGAAATGAATCATTGTATAAAGTAATCATATATGAAAATAATTTGTCCTAATTTAAAAAATGAAGAAGTTGCAAGAGAATTTGAAGAATTAAAAAATGCAACTAGTGAAGCAGCGGCTTATCATATATGGTCGCAGAACAATGGTAATGGCATAGATAAGGCTCCCAATGGGGAGCCATCTAAGCTCTTTTCAGACCTTTTAGAGCATTATAATGGTGATAGAGTAGCTGCTATTCAAGCTAAAGCTAGAACTTATTCTAAGAGTTTTAAAGAATGGTTTGGTGAATCCAAAGTAGTAGATGAGAATGGTGAACCTAAACTAATGTTTAGAACGGATGATAAAGGTAAAAACATTATGGGTAGAGGTGATGGTGGACCTTTTTTTGCTACTGATAATATATTAGTAGCGGCGTCTTATGCTTTTGAAGATTCTAGTAGCCTTTATAAAGGTTTTATTAATTTAAAAAATCCATATATAATTAATGAAGAGTCTCATGGTTTTTACTTAATGTATAATGGAAAACAAACAAGCATCCCAGAGATTACGGAAACTTTAATCAAAGAAGGATATGATGGTGTATTATACAAACGGGTTTGGGATGTAGGAGATTATATAGATTATGACCCTGAAACAGATTATTGGGCAAGCAATGTAGCTGTGTTTAATCCAAATCAGATGAAATCAATAGATAACCAAGGTACATTCTCTACTCAGGATAATAACATATATCTAGCAGATAGTAACACAGAAAATATAAGTCAATTAGAATCTATGCAATCTTATAGTAATAGTAAAGAACTATTAGATAATATGGATTCTGAAATGGCTACTGTACTCAATGATGTTGCTAGTAAAATAAATATGCAGCCAGTATCTATTGAATATATAGATAGACCATTAAATGAAATGTATCCTGAAGCTACTTACTGGACACCTGCTATATATGACAGAAAATCTAACGCGATTGTAGTAAATAGAAATGGTGATTTCAGTAGATATGGTTCATTAGAAAATGTATTATTACATGAAATAGCTCATGCTATTACTCTAGACTCATTAGCTTCAAATACTGAAGCAGCGAATGAACTTAGAAAGATTCAAAAAGAGTATGCAGAAAAGCATGATGACCATGCTAGTAAGAATGTATATGAGTTTGCTGCAGAGCTATTTTCTAATCCTGAGGTCATTCACAATATGTTTGACTTCCCTGCTACAAAAGGAGAAAAAACATTAATTCAAAAAATTATTGATTGGTTTAAGAGATTATTTGGTAAAAATACTACTCATCAAGACTTAATTAATAAAATAGTAGATAATGTTATTGAATTTAATGCATATCAAACTCTAGAGCAAAGAGAAGATTCTTACGATTATATACCAGATGTTCTACCAGCAGCTAGTAAACGTGAAGAAATCGCTTCTATTAAACTTAGATCTGTATTCTCTGACATGGTTAAGACAGCAGAGAACCGTGTAGCTTCTCTAAGATACAATGTCATAGAAGATAAATTTGATAGAAATGAAAACTTACGTAATGATAAGTTACTATCCAATCTTAGAAGTATTCAGAATTCTATAACAGATGTGGAAGGTGTCAATAACATTACGAATTTCCTTAATGGTAGTCTGGAGTATGTAGATAATGTGATATACAGTCTAGATGAGGCAGAAAGGGTAATCAAAACTATTGATGAGAAAATAAGTACTGCACAGATAACAAATGATACTGAAGAACTTACTAAGTTAAGAACTGCTTTAGATAATTTTGGTGCTGAGTATTTATATCCACATGAAAGTAACTTAAGGAAACTTTATAATGAGTTAAATACAGAGTTTAATAGGAATATCTATGAAAACATATTAGGTACTAATGAATTTGATAATATACTATCTACAGTAGATGGATTAATTAGAGAATTTTCATCTAAAAAGATGGTAGACAGAGAAAACATTGGTTACATGTATGGAAACTCAGTTAGAAGAACAGTAGAAAAGTTCTTACGTACTGAAATGGAAGAAGTCAAAGATCCTAATATAGATAGAGCTCTGATGAATTGGCTTACTTTTGACGGTGATTTAAACTGGTATCATAGATTCTTTGCTACTCCTGTAAACTCACCTAAATTTGTTATCAAACTATTGAGAAAAGTTATTGGGGATGTTAACTCTATGACTCATAAACAGGTTTATCGTAAGTATGCTGAATTATATAAAGCAGCAAAAGAAACAAGAGATCATAACCTTTTATTTGAAAGAGATGTAGATGGTAAAAAGACTGGATATTTAATTAGAGATCGTAGGTATGGTGTATATCAAAATAACAAATATAAGTTTAGAAAGGATTGGCTAAAGAATCATAAATTAGCTAGTATTGATGAGCTTAAACTTAATCCTTCTCTATGGATACAATATCAAAAAGATTATAATAATTGGAAGTCTGAGAATTGTGAAAGAAAATATACACCAGAGTTTTATGCTATCTTTACTAATCTAAGTATGGAAGCTAATATGGCTCTATCCGAAGTAAACCTCGAGATAGATAATATATTAAAACCATATAGAGATGGCAGTACTAATAAACCTAGATTCGAAAGAATGCCAATAGATGAATATCAAAAATATATTAGGTTATTAGAGAAGAAAAGAAATCTTGCAAATCCTTATGATCCTGTTACTGGGGAATTAAAACCAGAAGGTAGTGTAGAAGCACAGATAGCTGCTGAACTTACAGAAGCTTATGCTAAACTACAAGAAGGGTTAGAGTCTAAAGTAGATATGGACGCTTTCCTAGAAGAAATGGAAAGAATGAAAAACATGGAAGGATATACTCCAGATGGAAGCGATACATTGTATAGTGCTTGGTTAGAGCGTAATACTAGATGGGAACTTACAGATGAATTTAAAGAAAAAGTATCTAGGCAGAATAAAAAAGATTATGGTGAAATATATGATAGGTTATATCAAGCTAGATACAATCTATTAAGATTGTATAGAACTGATAAATTTGAACCAGATTATACTAGAATGCCTCAAGCTGTTAAGGATAAAATTAAAGAGCTTGATATAGCAATGTATAATGTTAGGAAGCGTACTAAAAAAACTGGTAGCAGTGTTAGACTATTTAAATCTGAACTTAGTGATATAGCAAAAGAAAATGGAGGTAAAAGTGCTGTATCACCTGAAGATATATGGGTAGACGATAAAGGAGTAAAACACTATGCTTCTTATATGACCAAAGTAATACCAGTACGTCAACAGTACATGCATAGAGTACCAAATAGCAATTGGGCTGAAACATCTGAGGAATCTAAGTTCTATAATAAAAACTATGATAATAGTATCCCAGAGGCAGAACAACCTAAATTATCTATTAAAGAATATGATAATAGAAAAGCTTATAATGCTGTAATGAGAGATCCTGCTTTAGTTAATCTTAGAAATGTTATTCTAGATGTCATGAATGAAGCTAATGATAAAATTACTCACTCTAATTATAAAAATAACTATAAGTTACCACAAATTAATGGTAATATTTTTAATTACTGGGGTAGTAGAGGGCTTATTACAGGTACAAGAAATTATATGGTAGATGCATTTGGTATTCAACCAGATGATGAAATACATGGAGTAAAAGTAGAGACTAGACCTAATGGTACAGAGATAAATATTATGCCTACTATGTATACTACTATGCTTACTGATCCTGCTTCTGGTACTAATGATTTAATTGGAGCTATTATTAAATATTACAGAATGGCTTGTAATTATGAGAATAAAAAGAAAGTGGCCCCTCAATTAAATCTATTAGACAGTTTAATTACTAATGCTGGTTCTATTAGACAAAAAGGTTTTACTAAACCTGCTGCAAGCAGTAAATTAGCAGATGCAGTTCATACTTATATAGGTTATCATATTTATGGTAGACGAGATATATTACCTGAAGTAACATTAAAAGGTTATAAGATTTCTTTAGATAAAGTATTTGAGTATTTTTCAAGATGGGGTAGAGATATTGGTTTGTCTTGGAACTTACGTTCTGCAATATCTGGTGGAGTTGCTGCATGGAGTTTTTATGCTAATGATGCTTTTGTTCGTAAGCATTATAATATGCATGATTTCACGATTGCAAATAGTATTTTAACAAAAGAATTAATTAGCTTGAAAGTTGCTAGTCAATTTGGTAAGAACCAAGCTAATAATAAATTAATAGGTGCATTAGAATATAATGGTCTTACTTTTAATCAAGAGGAAGATTTATCTAATACTAATAGATGGAGAATAGGTAGAATGATTACTAGAGCTGTAGAACCATACTCTGCTTTTAAGTTAATGTCATTTTTACCTAATAGTGCATTTACCGTTTCAGTTTATTTAAACTATAAGCTAATTCGATTAGAAGATGGGCAATTACATTTTATTTCTGAGAACGATTTTCTAGATAACCATTTTCTTAATAAGTCTATAGAAGAGCGTAAGGCTATATATAGAAACGCTAAAGATAATTTATGGAATGCTTATGAAATGAAAGATGGGTTTAGAGTAAAATCCAAGTATGCACCATATGTTACTGCTGAGTTAGAAGAAGAAATAACTGCTAAGTTAGGATCTATATCTAGCCATGCTGAAGGTATGGTTGAAGAAGCTGATAAGAGTGGTGTTCATTTATTACCAGCCCTTAGTACTATACTTATGTTCCGTGCTTTTATTCCAAAAAATATAGAAAATACAATATCTCCAATGTACTGGAATTACCAGACAAAAGAGTTATCGATGGGAACAGCATCAGCATATTTCTACGGATGGAAATACGGTTCTGATAGAAATCTTATTAAGTTATTGAGAGTACTTACAGGAAGAAATGATGAAAAGTTAAAAGAGTTACAAGAACAATATCCTGATGTAGATATAAAAAAACAAATAGATCTACATATTAGAAGATTTAATGCTCAAATATTCACATATTTCTTCTGGTTAACTATATTTAATCTATTTGGAATGGGTGCAGATGATGACGATTATTGGTTTACTCAATTCTTACGATTAGAGTTAAAGAAGATTTCATTAGAGTCTGGTTCTAGATATAATGCAATGGATGTATTTGATATTCTTAATTCCATTACTCCATTAATTCAAACATTTGTAGATGTTAATAGGGCTATTAATCCAGTATCTTATCTGAGTAGTAGAAAATATGAAGAAATTGAAAGAGGTGCTTATAAAGGGTTAAAGGGATGGCAAAGAGACTTTATTAAAGTTATTCCAATACTTAATGCCTATTATAATATGAAGAATCCACGAGAGAAGCTAAATGATATGATAAATCGTATTGGATAACAAAAAAGGGATCGTTTCACAACGACCCCTTTCTTTTTTCAAACAATTAAGTTTTGGATACTAAAATCCAAGGCAATTTATATCTTCAAGCAATGTTGGCTCTTGAACATCTTGTTGTTCAGCCATTTGCATTATAAATAATTCTTCTTTTACTGTTAACGTTACTTCATCTTTCATAATACTATCATTTATTCTAGCACTTGAACTAATAAACATATTCCTATTAGTAAATTGAGTAATATGCTCTTTTACTTTAATAGGTAGTAGATGATAATATCTATTGTTTATTGCGTATATTAGTCTATTATGCTTCTGATTTACTTTAAATATGAAGACGGTATGATAATCTATATCTCCTTTATATCTATAGTGACCTAAATATAAACTATGCTGTTTATATAATTTACATAAATTTATATATTCAGTATATGATAAACCTGCATAACTTATGTGCAGGTTTTCTTTTATAAAATAGGTAGATAATTTCTTTAATATAATATTCGAATAACATTTATTAAAGAATAGAGATACTATCATTTCCATCATACACTTCTGATCCATCTCCATCGTAATACTCTCTAGAGTGGTCCCATAAATCGTTTTGTTTATGCCAGCATATTCTTCTGATAGTTTCTGATATTATTGTAAGTCTTTCTTCTATACATTCTGGAGTAAAGTTAATAACTCTAACTTCATATCCATTATTACTTTGGATAGCAATGATATAGGTTTCTTTTGTATATTCATCTATATTTATATTCAGTTCGTACTTAAAGTACCAATGAATTGCTAACCAATAGTAAGCTAATTGTCTTCTATAATCATACTCTTCGATAGAATGTTCAAAATTCCATACATCAGCAGTAGTTTTTAAATCTACTAATGTAATCTTCTTTAGAGTGTGATCTATCATTAGCCTGTCTAGCAAAGACTTACAAGATAAATGATAGTTTTCGTAAGCTTTTGGAAATTCCCAATTTATGTGGAACTCGTTGTTTTGTTCGCAAGTTTGCGGTTGTTTATATAATAATTCATTTGCTTTCTTATGATCCTGAATGTTTTGCTTAATAGTTTTTAGCATATTCAGATCAGCAAACGAAATAGATTTCAACTCAGTTTGCCGTTCAGTCTTAAGATATTCTATGTAGTTTTCTAGCTTTTTAGCCATTTCTTTGGCTTCTAAGAGTATTTTTTCTTCACTCTTACCTTTTGTACTATAGGCATCAGAATAAGCCTTTATAAGGGCTAAATCTGGATCAATTTCTACAGTACCAACTAGTTTATCAGCAAATAACTGCTGTTGTTTACTACTTGGAGTTTCAAAGTCTAGTATTCGATAATGTGCCCAAAATTCTTCAGGTTGAAGAATATACATATGTATCATTGTTCCTTTATCTAAATAACTAGCTTTAAGACCTTCAGCGTTTCCTTCTAGCATATCTTTTAGATATCTTGGGCCTTTCTTCAGAAATTGCCCTAAATTACTATTAGATATACGAGAATTGTCATCATAGTAAGGTATACTTAAATCCATATTATTCCTCTACATTTTCTGATTCCTCCTCGTCCTTTACTGGACCTAAATCAACAATCAGATCATATTCTTCTAATACGTTTTTATTTTCCATCAGTTAACTGTTTTATTTGTTTAATACATTCGTTTACTTCCTTATGATTATGAACAATAAATAAATGATATTGTTCATCTAAACCTGATTTAACTAAGTTATACTGAAATAATTTCCACTTATAAGGGAAGACATCATTAGGTCTACCTTTTGCTTCAATTATAAAGTTATTACCTACAAAATCTGGAGTATATGTCATAGGACGTATCTTTTTGTCTTTAAACTGAAAGCTGGGAACTAATTCAAACTTTATAGGTTCATACTCAGCTTTCAGTTTATTTTCTTTCAGTGCTTTATATGTATATACTTCTAACTTACTTCGAAATTTAATATTATCAAAGACCGTTGGAGTCGCATTTATCACTTTCTTGTTTAGACTCTTTTTCTTTTTCATCTAAGATTTGTTTTAACAATTTCTTAAACGAAAGAAGATTGAGTATGTTGCTAATAGTACAACATAAAACAATAAAGGATATTAAAGCCACTAAATTAACAGTAATTGTAGTACTAAGCAGCTCGATCATCAAGTGCCTCCTTTTTTAGGTTCTCAAGTTCTGCAATTAAGTCTTCTAACTCTTTTTTAGTTACTAGTATTTGTGTATTCCGTTTATTTTCAACTTTATCATTAACTATGCTGAATTTTTCAGCAATTTTGTTAATGATCGAATAGTCAAAAATAGCCACAATAATACCAAACAAATACATACAAAAAAGGCTAATAAGAAACGGGATAGTAAATAATATACCAATACCGAATCGAATACCTTTCCAAATCTTTTTTAATACTTTCATAGTGTTTTATTTAACCAGTTTTTAATAACTTCAAAGCCGTTGTTTTTAACAGCATCACTAATGTCTTTACTCTTAAATTTTTTATGAGTTAAAAACCCATATAAGCCTGTTTTCTTGCTTATCTTACGCATATTTTTGACTCCTGCAGGATCTCTATCAAAACATACTAATATACGCTTAAAACGCTTCTTTAATATGTCTAAGATCTTATCTGGAATAAATGTACTTTCTGATGACGGAGATATTGCATCATAACCCATTTCTCTTAAACACATTACATCTTTGAGAGATTTAGTTATAATCAATAATTCTCCCTTTTCAGGAAGTTGTTCTAATCCTTGAATGTCGTACTCAGTAAGATTATTACGCCATTTAGTGTATTTATCTGCTAAAGGTCTATAAATTTTAAATTTATCATAAACCTTATATGCATACATCGGACTTTCATCTTTATAAATACCTTTTACAATTCCGTCACATAAATAGTATTTAATACTACTTACATTATATCTCTTTAATGTATCTAGAGTAATACCAAACTGTTGCCAAAATGCTTTATCAACATTAGTGAATTCTTGTCTTACTACTCCAATTACGGTTTCTTCAGACTTTTCATACGCTTTAGTACTCTTTAAAACAGTGTTATTTTTTATATTCAGATCTTTCACAATCTGCTTTAGTAGTTCATTATAATTAGTTATGCCAGTATATTCTTGCACAAATCTAATTACATCACCGCAAAGACCATTACCATGATCTTTAAATAACAGTTTACCTGTTTTCCTACTTCTAAATATCCCAAATGAAGGATTTTTATCTTCTCTAAATGGACTATTATAGATATAACCTATTTTAAATTGCCCTATATAACGTGCATATATATCATACTCTGTTACTCTAGATAGAATATAATCTAAAGTAATAGGATCCTCTTTTTTAATTCTCTTAGAGTCGTACATAATATAGCAATTTTAGTGAGAGTAGAGGACTTGCACCTCTCCTTAGGTAAAAAATACCGGGCTATTCACACATCTGCTTCTACCTCCACCCACCGTACACCGACTGCAAAGCAGCCCGTCTACTTGAAGATATATGTGCTTACTCTCTTTTTGTGTGAGAGGGGGATTCGAACCCCCATGCTAGTATATATTAACTAGCTCCAATCTAGGTATTCTGTCGTCCTTTTCAGACTTTGTATTTCTTTACCAGACAGTACATCCACTTACGTGCGATAATACCTATTCCTCATCCCCATGATCAGTGTCAAAAAGTTTCTTAATTTCTTCAATTTTTTCTTTAGCGCCTTCCTCGCATAGGCACTCTCCTGAAGAGATATAAATGTCAGATTTAGTACTTTTCCTAGTTTGTCTAGGAACATGGCCTAAGCCCCAGCCACATTTAAATTTAGCAGTCCAAAATCTGAACATATGATATCTAAAAAACCAAGGAGATACACATGTAAGCATAGTAGGTAATATTAAGGGGTCTTCAAATCGCTTAAATACTACTTCTACTAATAGATACTCAATATGCTCTTCTTTGTAATAACCTAACGATTCTACTTCAGCAAATGTTGAAATCTGCACACGATAACCTTGAGATTCTAAGAAATCTGCAAGCTTTAAAGCGGTATAAGATTTATAAAGCATATCTTTTGCAGATATTGCACAACATTCACATATTCCTACATGTAGTTTAATGAACTTACCATTTTTATCTCCTCCAGTTCTTTGTCTTTTCCTAAGAGATGGTAATCCTTCGATAAATCTATCGTAATTCATATCGTCTCCATCATTCTCATCATACTTGTAGTTAGTCTTTGATCCTCCAAATATCAGATCTTCATCTAACTTTTCAAGTTCATCTAAACCTTCTTTATAAAAGTATTTAGATTTTTGAATCTCTTCCTTAGTTAGTCCTACCCATTTAGGATCGTCTACTCTAGAAATCTCCTTATACTTATCAGGACTACCTGTATCTTCTTGAACTTCACACTCAGTGTAAAATTTATCGAGATTATCAAAATGTGTCTCCAGTTTTTTACCCATGTCACGCTGCCTTTTTAATTTCGGATTTACTTTCAGATGTTTGTAGAAAACGAGTTGAAAAATCTAACTCTTTATTGACCATTTCTTTCTCAGAATCAGTCCAGTTAGTAATCAACATTTCTTTCCAATTCTTAAAATAAGCCTTCTTCATAAGGTGTCCAGACTGAATCATACGCGTAGATGCAACTCGGCGTAGATTACACTCTTTGATTATCTCACGAAGTTTCCATACGTAGTTTACTACATCAGTATCATACTGACTTTCGTAATCTACAGAATAGTTAACTTCTATAATGCCACCGGTGAATCGGTCAATAGTAGATGCGTCTAATTGATTGTTAGCCACATACTGTCGACTCGCACCATTGCCAAACGTATTAGAAGTAGCAATGATGATACACTCGGGGTGACGACATACTAAACCAGTAGTAGTCTCAATCTCACCGTTAGCAAGAGCAGCATTTAATACTTGACCTACTGCGGGGTCTAATGCAGTCATCTCATCAATCAAGATAACAGATGGCTTAGCATAATATTCTGCAAACTTAGTAGATTCTCGAGTAGGATACTTATACCCTACGAATTCCGTAGCAGAAGTACCAATACCACAAGAAATACATAAATACGGAATATTAAGTTCATTTGCAACATTGCGAGCCATAGTAGATTTACCACATCCTGCAGGACCTACCATCCAAATGTTTCGCATACCAGCTTCAATAATCTTCTTCAATTGATCCTCTGGATTCATTTTGGATATATCTACATACTTAGCCTCTTCAGCTAGTCGTTTCTTCTCGTCCTCTAACTTCTGTTTAAGTTTTTCAAGTTCTTTACGAAGTTTATCCTGAAACTCACTAGCTTTACGCATAGTAATCCCAGAAGCAGATGTTTTGAACTTCTCTCCTTTATTGTTTGTAAGAGTATATTTAGTTCCAAAACTAGTATCTTTCTCTATGACTTTCCAGAAATCTATCGGTTTTATACGTTTATTTTTACCTTTTTCGTCTTTAATAGTAGTAGTAATACTACCAAAAAACTCATCACCAACCTCTAGATCTTTTGGCTTTGTTTTAGTAGTAAGATTGTCTCCGATGCTACCGTTAGACTCAGACCCTTCACTATTCAACATCTTTTCAGATGCTTGCTTGAACATTTTTTCCCACTCAGTTTGTTTGCCGTCTTTAACAAACTGTTGCATCATTTGCAAAAACGGATGCTCTAAGTCATCATGTCCCTTCGCATTACCACTAATCTCACCATTTTTTACTGAATATTTTAAGTCTGTTAACTTTGATTCTATCTCTTGAATGTCTAACATAATAAACTATTTTTTGAGGTTAATAAAAAAGGGAGAGTAACTTTTGTTACCCCCCCCAATTTAATTGGTTATATAATGTTCTACCTTTTTTAGAAAGGCAAATCATCCTCACTATTGTTACTTGTTGTAACATCAACACTTTCTAATGTACCATTTACTACTTGGAATGGATTAGCATTTTGTTTCTCGACATCAGCTACAATAGGCTTTTCAAATAAATCAATTCCTAACTTAGTAATCATTGATTCACCAGCATCTACTGTGGACATAGGCTCGATAAACGTGTATTTCGCATACTTTGGAAGTGTGGTATAACCTTTATCATTATAGACAACTTTTACTCTTAAGGCTTTGTCCTTAATGTTATCTGCAGACAAAAGTCCTACTACCCATTTAGCATACTCTTTGAAGCTTTCACCTTCAAATTGCAACTTATCCTCGTCGTAAAAGCACTCTAAAATCTGCTTTACACGAGAAAATTGCTTATCACACTTTAACTCAAACTCATCCTGAGTAAGCTCACCGAAACTTGTTTTCTTTCTCGGTTCCCACTCAGTGTGAGTCATAATCCTACCTTCTTTTTCGAACTTAAATTCGATAAAACTGTTATCTTGAATTGAGGTCTCATATCTAACTCCAATTAAATGGACATTATCATGAATACCTGCACTTAAAAATGCTACATCGTTTTTTACAATCTTTTTTGCTCTGCTAGAACTGTACATATACGTATATTTTAATCATTATTAGGCAAATAAATTCTATCCCAATAGGTAACTAACTTACCTTCGTTATCACTTTCAGCAATAACAACTTTCTGACCTCTAAGATGAGGTGCTCTCGCTTCTACTATATTGTTTTCTCCACCTTGAAACGAAATTAATGTCTGGTTTTTCTTTCTATAGACATAGCCTATAGCATCTGCTTCTCCACAGATAATATCACTAAGTCTTCCAGCAAGATCAAGCTGCATTTCAGATAGTTCTTCACCATCCTTATTGACTAATTTATCTTTAGTATGACCTACTAAAATAAATTCTTCACACAACTCTCTAAACATATCAATAACTTTTCTAACAGCCTGTCTGATATAAAACCATCCAGCACCATTAGGTAACATTCGAACATCTCCTCTATAGGATTTACCCATTGGAGTCTGTTGATAAAGAGTTAGAGCATAACTTAACGTTATTTCTTCTAATCTTGTTGCATTATCAATAGTTATATGCTTATAGAAGAAGCCATTACATTCTTTATTCTTTTGACGAATAGCCGCAGCAATTTCGCCTAAATCATTTACGTTTCTAGCTTGAACACAGAGAGAATCTAAGAACTCAGCTCCTCCCTCTAAGTCAATGATTAAATTTGAATCTAATTGACTTGCTATAGTAGTTTTGCCCGATTTCTCTTACATTCTATACAATTCGCTACATTGTATACGTTCTCTTATGAACTGCTACATATCACTATGTAGGATAGACTATATCATCATCTTTATAATAAAGATGTTCCCCACTTCCATCTACAATCGCTTTAGATGTACTCTCTTTCGAGATAGTCGTTGAACTTTCTTTATGATTTAAATATATTTTTTTAATTTGTTCTAGAAAAAATGGTAGAGTTAAATCCATTTTCATTCTATTACAACAACCACAACAAGGTACACAGTTATCTATAGAATATTCTTTAGAATTATTAAGTCTATCTATACCTAAACAACGTTCTTTATTGCAATAAAAGCATGGTTTAGAACATAAATCATTAACTTGCTCTAAAGTTAGATTAAATGGAATGTTTCTATTTAATGCGTTACATTTAAAATGAATATATTTATAACGAATATCTTTAGGTAATAAATTTGAATATTTCTTTTTAAAATTTTCACTTCTCCATTTACCCATACATTTTGAACATCCTATCCTATTAGGATATAATCCATCGTTTCTTACTTTAATTTTTCTATTACAAGATGTGCAAGTTCCAATAAAGTATATTCTATTAGGTTTAGATAAATCTATATCTTCTATTTTTATAGATCCTATAGTTTTACCTATATACGTTTTATATTTATTTATAGTAGTTTCTTTTATCATAAAGCTTAGCTGCTGATTGTTTTATAATATCCGTTTTTTGTTTTTAAAACGTAGAATACTATAAAAGGTTCCAGCAATTCAAGGAATTTGCATAACATATTACTATATTATGGCCCAAATTTCAGGCTTGCCAAATAGTATTAAGAATCTTGGATTCTTTACTTTGGCTTTAACTTTTTCAGTAGGTAATACTATCATAATGAATAGATATTAACTTACTGTGATTTTGATACGATATGATAAGATTTGTAAATACTGAAAATAGTAAGTATATGTTATTTTTAAAAAATTACTCGATCACAAAAATTTCGATAATAGTAATAGATACACTAAGAATTGTTGTTTTTCTCTCCGAAGTCAAACTGTTAAAAAAGCTACGGTTTGCATTAAACGGAATAACAGTATCTCCAATCTGTACAAAATCACTAAAGAAATTAGCCGGAATACCATTAATCAATGCCTCATAACTATCATTACCATAATAATTACGATATGCATTCATTCGATTTACAGCATTCTTCCAAGCTTCATATACGTCAAGATCACGCTGAATCTTCTTATAGCGATAATTACTATCGAACAACGGACTCTTTTTCTTCTCTACAGCAAAAGGAAGAAGATAAAAAGGAGTCGAACTATTATATGAACTCCGACACGGAGTCTGGTAATACGGAGTTAAACCCATTGCTTTGTTAAACAAGCTTTGCGTATAACTACTTACAGAATTATTACCTGTTGTTGTTCCAAAGTAAGAAGAATTGTTGTTGGATTTACCAAAAGAGAATATATAATCTTTCATATCAGTCTTTTTTTAATTGTGAACTAAGTAGGGTTTAGTTCCATGCCTCTTTCAATTTCGATAATATTGTTGTGTGCTAGATCATTTTCGAAATCAAGAATTGCTAATTGTCCTTCTCTATTCTTTAGAATATGGAGATATATCTTGTTTTGTACTGGGAGTCGATGAGGTCCGTACACTGCAAAGCCTAACGTTTCTGGACGGGCGATTACAAGTACAACATCACTTCCTTGAAAGATAGCATCAGCGGAAGAAATGTCACTACGCATTGGGTAATGACATGTTGGGTTATTAATTCGATCAGGAGACTCAATGTTCCTGTTCATTTGTGAGAGCTGAATTATACTTGTGCAACCTACTTTTTTTGCATTTATAAAACAGTTCTGTAAATCTCTAATAATATTTAAAGCACTTTCATCACTTCTTCCTCTTACTAGCAGTGTATGGTCTAGCATTACTACTAACCATTTATCTTTAGCAAGAGTGTCTTGAAAGTACTGTATCGTATCCTTAATCTGATCGACTGTAGCTGCAGAATCTACATAGTATATAGGAAATTTAGCAATCTGTTGTGCTTCTTCCTGTATCTTCTGAAATTCTTCATCACGAAGATCAAATTCAGAACTATATAATTCTGCAGTAGTCTTTCGCATTGAACTGCTTATTTTTCGACCTACTTGTCTACTTGATAACATTTCAAATGAAAAAGATAATACTATAACATTCTTATTAGGATTTAGACTAATTAAATCAGTTTCTAACATATTTGCAAATGAAGACTTACCTGATCCAGAGGCACCTACTATTGTATAGATGCAACCTTGTTCTATGCCACCATTACACAATCTATTGAATTTCTTCCACCTTGTTCTAAGTGGTTCAATTTCATGTTTCCTACGCATATCAATATACTCTAAAGCTTCTTCTGTTACTTCAGAAATATGCTTGAATGGTAGTGGTTTATATAAGTGTTGTTCCATAAGATGTTTGTTCATTTTGTTCAACACTACATTTCATTTGCTCGTCAAGTGCTTCCCATTCACATTGGGTAAGCCATTTCCACATTGTTTTCATATAACCCATACGACCAGTCATTACTAGTTCATTCTGCTGGAATTTTAAACATTCCATTAAATGCTCATGAGCTGCTCTACTCTTGCCTACGATAGCGTTATAACGCTTTCTACAATTGTTTTTATTGGCTCGTAAGAAGCTCTTTGTACCATCTGGTCTAATGACAACCTGTGGATATGCTTCATAGAATTCATCAAACATCGTAACTTTTCTTTCGATAAGCGATGTTAGAGTTTCAGTCGGAAGATAAACTACTGCTTTGTCTGAAACCTTTTTTTCTATGTAGCCTTGATCAATTAAATCTTGTATTTCTGTCTCGTTCACCAGACTGATAAGTGACAGGACATCTTTGATATTAGCTTGATTATTGCCTAATACAAGATTTAAAAATACTAGCTGATTAATAGTCAAATGCTCAATTTTACTGAGCAGTTCTGTATCTAGTTCTAATATCATACACTTCTCCTTTCGTTAAAAGAAGTCTATGTCTTAGAGTATGATAATCTGTGATATTTTATGAAAAGTCCCATAGACTTAACTGTTGTGGCTTTAACTGATTAATAATCTTTGTAGCTTGTAGGATATAATAGTGATAGTTAATATTATAATCTTCAATAGGTTTATCTGGAGTAAATTTATTGTGTATAGTTACACCATACCCTTTCAACATACTCTGGTATTCTTTAATACCATTTTCAGATTTCCATTTCCAAAGATACAAACCATCAGTACTAACATAGAATCTATTAACTCTCTGTTGTATTTCTCCATTGTATTCTACAGTCCATTGCTTACCTGTTTTTTCTGCTTGTAGAAACTTACGAATGTCTTTACAATTCATTATAGTATCTTTCACTGGAATTCCATCTGCAAAATACTTAATAACTGCTTCTGGTATGATCTTAGGATTAAGACCTTTCCCGAGTAAGACATCAGTAATAAACATACCTTTTTTCTTAATAAGTTTACTATCTTTAGTTTCTTTGTACCCTTCTTTAATTGCAATATAATCATTAATTGCAAATTGATACATAGCTTCAAAACGTTCTTCTTCTAGTTCGAGTTTAGTTAGTTGTTCCCATCTAGTACATGCTTGCTTTACTTGTTGATATTTATCTTTCTTTAAAAGAACAAATAATCCATCTGTGTTTGCTTGTACTATTTTACATCCTAACTCGGATAGAGATTCTGCTAACATCAGTAATAGCAGTTGTCCATTAATCCTACATTATCTTCTATATAAGACGCAACTCTTATATACGTTCTCTTATGAACTGCTATATGTTACCATATAGATTAGACTATATCTTCTTCTTTTACCTTAAGCGGCAGTCAGAAGTTCCCCGTTTCCACTACCATTGGCTTGTAGTGTACTCTCTTTCGAGATAGTCGTTGAACTTTTTATATAATTATTATATATAGACTTAACTTTATCTATAAATTCTTCTTCAGAAAATTTGTTTTTCATTATATTACACATTTTACAACAAGGAACGCAGTTATTCATAGAATATCCTTTAGAAGGATCTATTCTATCTATACCTGTTATCTTTTCTGATTTATTCTTATATGTTGATGTTTTTGTTACATTAGGTATTTCACCGCAATATATACAAGGTTGCGTAATTAAATGTTTAAATTCTTCTTCTGATAGATTCCAGTCTATATTTCTTTGCTTAGCATTATTTGTGTAATGAGTAAATACATTGTATAATAGAGCGTTTAAGCACTTACCGAAACGGTTGTGTATACAATTTCTGCATTTTAAATTTTCAAAATTGTGAATGCAATCTTTCTTTCTAGAGAAGATCTCACCACATTTTTTACATTGTATTTTATAATACAAATGAGCTCTATTGTTTTTCTCGTAACGCTCATTGTCAAACTCTATTATTTTGAATTTATCGTTTTCTAGTTCTAATGTTTTATCTGCTAATTTCATAATTATATAACTTAGTTACTGATTGTCCTTTTATACTAAAAACGTATAATGTAAAAGGATGTTCCAGTAGTTAAGGGAATTTTTTTCTATGCATTTCTACATAGGCAGACCAAATTCAATCTGCATTACTGCAAATGGACTATAACAAAAATTATGCTCGTTTTGTAAATTACCACTTAAACCATTTAACGCAAGTTTCAAAGTTTCATTTTTCACTTTGTTCCCATTTCTTTTTGCTTCTAGTCTTTCTGTTCTAATTTGAGAATAGACTTCTAGGAACTCTGGTCCTAAATGTTTAGGATAAAACTTATATTGTATTAGCATACTTGGATATAGAGAAGCAACGTCTATATCTATAAGCATTTCATCTTCTTTAGGTATAATAATCTCAGGATCATTTACTGAATGAATACCACCTACTCCTACAGAATATCGTAGATTGTTGAATATAAATTTATACTCATAACCTTTTCTACCCGGAGAAACTACTTGTTTTTTCATTTCTTCAAGCATTTTATTTAGGATAGGAGATTTATATTTAACAAAAGGTAGTATAACATCTTTCAATGGAATTAAGTTCATTGGTGAACGTAAATTACGTATCTGCCACCAACTTTGTCCTGTTTTTTCTAGGTATTTCTGCGTGATAATTTTCATTCCAATATTCACACCATCTTTACTTAGGACTCTTACACCATATTCATCTTCAATAGCAATTCGAAGATCTATATCTTTCTTGCATCTGTTTAATAACTCAGAAGTTGACTCAACATCATTTATATTATATTGAATCATTTCATCAAATAAGGATTCTGGTAATGGTTTACTCCAATCATATACAAATTCTTGTACATTTGGATATTGCATAGTTACTTGCATCTCTTTCAAGCCTACTCGTAACTGTGTAGAATATAACATAGTTAGAATATCAAATGATTCAAACCATTGTTGATATTTCCATTCTTTCCATAACCCTTCTTCACCTTCTTTACTATTTACAATAACTTTACTGAAATTATAAATAGAACTACAAATTCTCCAATACGGATGTACTATAAGCTTTTCATAGTAATCTATCATATAGTTTACTATAGGATTATCATAATGAATATTATTATAACCTGCAAATATTATATCTGTATTAAATTGATAATCTGTAGTATAAGATTGGTTCCATGATCCTTCTGTATTATTAAACTGTTTGAAAAACTTAACTAACTCTTCTAGTTGATTTTTTCTACTAGATATTTCAAATAAATGAATTTCGTTAGTTTCAGTATTCTTCACAGCACAATGAAAGATATTTTGAAATACCTCAATATCATATACTAATACTGTCTTGTTTCTAATTTTCATGGTTGTGGTTTTAATCTTGTGGAAGAGTGCAGAATCGAACTGCCCTATACTGCATCGATATAGTACCTAGTGTAGTTTATCAGGCTATTACTCTTCCTTATGTGCGTCTTTCGACGCACTTTTTATGCCGCTGCAGCTGCTCTTTGAGAAGCTATGCGGCTTGTCAAGTAACCATCAATATTATAATATTTACTGTTAATTGACTCAAGAATGCAATGATCTAACGTCGGACTGTTATATACAAACGTTCCTACGTAGTCATCCTTGTAGAGATCACTATACATTCTATGATAGTGATTCATCCACTTATGTAATGAATCCTGAGAAATGTTCATTCCTATGGGATCCAAATCTATACGCTCTTTGTGCGTTTTGTCCTTAAATATATTAACACTAATATAGTAAGGATATGTTACAACCTTCTCTTTAGGCTCTAACTTGCGAGGAGGTACCTTCTTTTTCTTTCCAGCATATTTAGACTGCTTCTCCTCTTTCTTAGCTTTTCGCTTACTTTCCGACTCAAGGAAGTGCTTAATCTGCTTCATGATTTCCTCAGTCTGTCGAGTTTTATGATTCTCAATGCGTTGTTTCCTGTTAATACGCTTGTCTATCAATTGTTGTTCTCGTTTAGAACTGCTTTCAAGCGATGCTTTTGCAGATTCGTATTGTTCATCTGACATAGATTTTCCGGAATGTTTACGGAACTGATTCAGATTTTCAATCTTCTCGTTAAGGATACGCTCAAAACGTGCTTCAGCTGATACATGTTTCTTTACTACAGCAAACTCACCAGCTAGTTTACGTTTGCGATATAACACTAAGCGCTGTATGTTAGAGATTACTTTTGCTCTACGCTCTTTACGATTTTCCTTACGGTGTAGTTTAACTACTTCTTTGAAAGTTAAACCTTTTTCTGCAGCTTCTTTCTTAAGAGCTGCTGTTCTCTCTTTGTTTGATATTGTTGTTTTCATTTCTTTAAATTTTTGATAAATTTATAATGTTAATTCTGTAACGGAGTGTGTAAGAGAGACTCGAACTCTCACTCTAACAAAAATGTTATGTTCTACCATTAAACTATTACACTAATTTCTTTTTTATGCTGCAGCCTTTGCTTTACTAAAAGACATATCGATTACTTTAGCATTCTTACGTTCAATGTTTTCAAGCGAATGAACAGCATTGTAATCTAATAACTCTTTGTTAAGAGTATTAATCTTTATCGTAAGTGCCTCAGACAGATTCTTAACAAACCCTCGGGTCAATACCTCTGTCTTCTTCATGCGTTTCTTTCCTACTTTCTTAATTATCTCAGGATCCAGAGTAGGAACATGAGATAATTGCTTTTTAATCTCTTTAAGCTCGCCTACAGCGAAGATAGTAGGATAGATTGAATCTTCTGGAAGATCATTAATGTCAGTAAATCCAAGATTTAATGCTAGAGATTGCAGCTTAATCTCAATACGCTCTTTACATTTATCAAAAATACTATCTAGTAGTACTTTCATATCGTAATTACGCTTAAATCCACGGAAAACTACATTTTCCATTTTAATAATATTCCAAGTTCGAGTTATATCTGCAGATAATTTATCACGTTTTTCTATAATTTCAGTTGATGTTGTCATACGAATTGATTTTAAATGATTAATACTATTCGATTTCGCATCAACTCCCAGTGTAACTATGGGGCAACCTAATGCCCCGTAGCTTTTATGCTCGTAGAATCTTATAAAGTTCTGCTTGAGCGTTTTCAAAGTTTGATGTTAACGAATTATTAGTTTCGTCTATCTGATTAAATGATTCAAATAATTTAACCTTAGTATCGAAAATATCCGTTAAATTAAACTCTTTACCTTCAGAGACCATGTAACAAACATAAGAGTTAAATAACTCTTTAATCTGTGCACCAGTCATACCATTTGCAATAATTTCGATAGCCTCACGAGCTGTATCAGTCGTAGCATCGAACTTGTTTTCTTTCATAAAGTCGCCGAAATACAAGTTAAATACATCATATGCATATTTTCCATCCAACGCATTGATATGGAAAATCTTGTCAATTCGACCCGGACGCTTAGAGATACGTGCTTCAATCCGTTCAGGATGATTTGTTGTCATCATTACTACAGCACCGTTCTCAATATTCGGACGGTCAATACCATCTAGGAAGTTAAGAATAGCAGAATTATTACGACTACTTAACGTTGCTTCACAGTCTTCAAATACTACAATAGTACGTCGATTAATACGGCTACATTCTTGAATGTGCATTGCCATAGATTGAAAATCTGTAACGAATACTACTGGAGAATCCTCAGAATATTTTTTAGCTACGTCGTAACAAATAGAAGTTTTACCTGTACCCGGTTCACCACACAATAAGAATTTACGTAACGGTTTCTGATTGAACTTTGAAAACATTTCAACATTGTCAAAGAAGAAGTCAACGCCTTTAATAAGTTCTTCTTTACATTGATGAATAGCTGGATTACTTTGGATATCAGTAATCTCTTTATAACGCATATAGGTTCCATATCGGCTTTCTACTGCTTGTGCTCGGTAGATACCTGACTTTGGTACGTTTGACTTTACTTCAAGTTCATCTTTTAATGCGGTTTCACACAGATAATTGTAAATATCTCGAGTATACACATATATGCGTAAAACTTCATCTTGATCTGTTGGCGACGGGCATGCTACATAGTAAAATACCTTATCATCAACATAATATGCTTTTACTCCAGACATTAAATTCTTTTTATAATCATCCTCATCCATTTCAAGCTTTTTAGTACTAGCCTCTGCTCGAGTGATGTAATGATGTATAAGTGGTAGTTCCTCAGTTCCATATACTTCTGATAATACAGTTTTATCCCGTGAAGCAATCTTTTCATAGAAATCTGTAATATCTGTACTTGTAACATAGATGAGTTCTTCTTCCTTAATGCCATAATTATTCTCTAACATTAACTTCTTAGCAATATCTTTCAGTTCATTATAATCTTTTACCATATATAAATTTTTTAGTTAATAATTTTATACGGGAGAACGTTTTGATAATGCGTCCAATATGTAGAAACGAGTGGTCACGTTTACATCGATGTAACATCTCTTTCTTATTCTCAGAGCTTTCCGTAACTTAGTATCCTGTTATAGATACCACATCGTGACCATTAAAGACTCTAACCTTCCTGAGTCTTTACATTTTGTTTTTTTAAAAGAATAAGTATATTTACTATCACTATTACACCTTCCTAATTCAAAGCAACGTATAATATCTTACTCAATTTCGTAGAATTTTAAGTCTTTACCTAAAAAGACTGGACCATTAGCTGTAAGTACAGCTACACCATCAGGATTTCGCACTTGTTTAGTAACAGCTGCTAATATCGTTTGTTCAGAAGGAACCTTCCCCTCCTTTTGGATCTCTTTATAACCGTACAAGTAAGCTGTGAGAAGAATATCTACCATCCGATTCTTATCATCTTGCTTAAGTGTAAAGTTAACGAAATCCTGATATAAGCCGTCTAATGCAAAATCATTTCTATTTTTGCCGTTTCCAGCCATGAAGTTTATCAGATGCACTACTAAATCATGGAAACTTAACTTCTTTTCACAACCTATGAAGTGATTCCACCATTCAAATCGAGTCGCACCAATGACAAAGGAACCATCGTCTTTTAGACTTCTAGTTCCGGGCTTTTTGTCATTAAACAAAAAGGAATTGAATATATCTTCATCAGCTAGGATTCGTTCTAGATTTAATCTAGAGGATCTGCTGAGATTTTCCATCTTCAATCAATGTTAACGCTTTGAAAGTTTACAGACTGACCATATTGGGCCATGTTCAATCTGCACGAATCTTCCATAGCACGATTAGCATCAGCTAATGCCTGTGCCTGACGAGACAACGTTTCCATCATAGAGCTAATCTCCTTCCGTGACCGCTCGTTGAATGAAATAGTTAACTCAGTTGCAGTTTTGTCATCAGTAAAGAACTGAGGCAAACCCGTAGACTCGCTTGCGATTGCGGAGACTACTTCCTGAACTGTCGGTTTCTTAATAATATCACTAATGTCTTTAGCTCCTGCTAAATCAAGCTGAAGCTTAGGATCACGGTTAAATTGTACTACCATTTTACCGTCACCTACATCAACAAGCTCTGCTTGTCGGATGCGAATGCGTTCTACGCCATGTAACCAAATAGGATTTGCAAGCCGCTGCTTGCCTTCCCGCTCTTTGTTTGAATAATCTGCATCCACATTAGTCCGCTTAATCCGGATCAAGTTCATACCTAACAATGCACCTAATTGAGATGCTACTACTAAATTATAATTTACATTTGCCATTTTTAAATTCCTCCTTTTGATAAGTTAATAATTAATGAAAATTTTCTCACATCTTTCCCTATGCGTTTCGTCACGATTTATCATCATCTTATATCAGATAGGTTAAAAACCACGGTCGTGCAACATTCAAGTTGTGCAAGGAAAGATGCAAATGTGTTTTTACTTTAATTTATATGATAAGTAAAACAATCCTGTTCTTGATAATTCGCTATTGCGGTATACTCCTTATAAACGAGACAGGTTTATAAGTTTACTAAGTCATATCTTACTTTGGAACCGCATACTGCATTGTGACCAGAGCTAATGAAACTCATCGATGAGTATTCTAGGTTCTGATTCCAAGCTGTACTATATTCTGTAATCTCTATTACAGAAGATCCGTAATAATCAACACGTTTTTTCTGGTTACTCAGATAAAAATAGTAAAGTAAATAAGTTAGCAAGACTATATCCTAGGGATAGAACTAGTATAGATTGACCTATCTAGATTCATATAAACTTTACTAATGATTAAAACTGTCTTATCGGGCAAGTAGTTATGTCCGGTCGTTTTTACAGAACGTTGCTAAAACTGCAAGGCGATCAAAGGAATTGCCATCTTTGTCTTTGTTATTTGTAATAACTTATAGGTCTCATATAGTTATTCACTAACGCCTACCTCTTACGCTAGATATACTTATTACTAAGTACAGAGCTACCAACGTAACCTTGACTAGGATTTTGTTTATTTTACTTGGATGAAGATCGAGGACTTTCACCTCTTCTCATTTACTCTCGCTTATAAATAGGTCTATAAGTAATAGTTCACTTTCGTTCACTCTTAAAGATTTACAAGCTTCAATGAGACGCTTTCTCTCGAACATATAATATTGCGTATTATACCCTGATACTACTAAGCAATCGCATTCGCCAAGTTGTGGTCGCATTCAGTTTCCCTAGCGAGGACATCCACAAATTTGTTATTCGGTTGTTGAACCTACGTTAGTTAGACATGTTAATTCCGCTTTTGTTTAAGAGTCTCGTTAACTCTCGAGCCAGTGATAGGAATTCCTTCCCAGAGTAAATAAATACTATAAGTGGTTCATTTATACTTACAAAAGGATATTGTAAGCCGCACTATTAATACTCCCTTACTATTACACTATTTTATTAGTCTTGAATTTAGCTCCTTGACTATAAAAAGCCCTACTTTCGTTATATCTATTAAAGAAAGCTTAAACTAAACTTACTCACACCTTTAGTTTTCCAGAGCGGTGAGTTTCTCTTTTTATACGAACCCTATACACTTCGCCACGGTGTCTCTAGGGGTTGAGGTAGTCTTTTCGCCACTATTCTCCTGCGTATGTTCGTTTCCATGACTTATACTGACATAACTCTATACTGATTTCAGTATTGAACATAAAACTCGGTCAGTTTTATTTAAAATCGTACCTGTCCTGATCCTTTAGAGCGTATCTTAAAAGACGTAGTATCACTCCTACGTAGTTAATACCCAGCACCTGAAGTACCCTCTTATAAAGACTATTTTAACTAGTTTTCTACGCTAGTGAACATCTTTATAAGCTCTTGCAAGCACAGACTTGGCATCTGCTCCGGATAACCTGTCATAAGTAATTATAGAAGTCCGTTACCTCTTCTATTATTATATATGGGCCATAGCCACTCAGCTTTTAGTATATCCTACCAGTTTCTTGATTTTAAATACCCTTTCTTCATACACTCATCCATAACTAAGCCAGATGTTATGTTGTCTAGATCCTTATTACTATACTACAAAAATAGTAATAACTGTAGAGTGGAACACTAAAGGTAGCTATTTATTTAATGACGGTTTGGACCCGTCATGGACGCTATTCGGTCTATTAAAGTTAGGTCAAACAGATGGGACCTGTTCGCCTTTAAACTACATTTCGTCCTTACTTGAAACCGCACTTGATAGTGCCTACGGATTCTTAAGGGGATTCATTTGATCTTACTTAAGGATCTCTTTACTATGTAGTAACCCCTTGCAATGTTTGTCTTCGTCGCTGCTGCGCTAGATCGTGTCTTTTAATCTTCACCAACCGGTTCTCAAGATTTATGGGCTTTGCACACTGACCCATTTTCCTATTAACTTTTCAGAAGTAAAAGAATAAACTTCATAATAGGTTATCATGCTCTTGGCTCGACGTATATATTGGAGAATATATACTATCCCTACGGCATCCTGTATTCTTTGTCTACGTAATATCATAAGTTGATCAGACTTATCGAAATAAAACATACGCTGCCTTATTGCTTTTTAAGTGTGCAGCTACAATACCACTCTCCTTCATCTTACCACGGGTAAGGAGTCGTTTGACCCGACAGCTTTTATCTTTAACTGTTATGTTATACACCATGCAAAGAATAAACACATTATAAAGAAGATAATTAAGCCTACAAATGCTAATTTATCCAATGTACTATTTTTTGCTTTCATCTCTCTACGCTTTTAGGAATCTGAACACTTGGTACGTGAAATGTAGGTACTGGTAAAGAAAATAGTACTACTTTCTCCAAATATTCAGTTTTTGTTTCATACTTTACCTCCTTTTTAATAATTGGTTTACTTGGAACCTCAATTACCTCCGTAGGATGATTTACTGTTACGTTGGCTTTGCCTATTCCGTTACTGCTTGTGACGTTTGCGGTTCCTTTATTTAAATCAATCTGTAGGTCAAACTGACCTACAGGATTGAATTTTGGAATTGTAAGCTCGGGCATTCTTTGCTCTGCTTTAGCCTCATTTGGGCTCAATTTGATGACAGTTATAATCGCTATAAACGAAAATAATGCACACCAAAGAAAATCAGTTAACCGATTCATGATTGATTATTTTTTCGGTTTCTCTGCCTCCTTCTCGTCTTTTTTCTCCTCTTGCGGAGCAGTTTTACCAGACGTTGCCTCTAATGCCTTGTTTACCTCAGCTGTATAATTCTGCTCGACAAGTTGCGCAATTTGTCCAGAAGTCTTATACAAGTTCATGATAGTAACAATTAAGTTAGTGGCACGGAGGTTATAACCAGCTTCTGCTGGACTACCTAAACGTTCTGCATAGACATTCTGGAGACGTCCCATAATCTCCTTGTCTACATCCGTTGTCTTAGTAGGATACAATAAGCAGTCTTCACGTTTACCGTCTTTCAAGCCGTTCCAAGCAATGTTATTCTCTAACGGCTCGTTAGGATTGTTCTGTGCTGCTTTGTGCTTTACTATGATCTTAATGATCTCAGCTGCATCTTCGTCAGATAACTGCGGGAAGTTACGCTTAAGAGTTAAATGACTCTTAATCGGATTCTTCTGTGTAGCGGCGGACGAATAAATTTGTCCTCCAATTGCATTCAAGAACGTAGACTTAGCTGTACCAAGAATTGACAAAAGATTGTCAAATATGGTTGCATTGGATGCTGATTCCCACATAGCCTTCTCTTCCTTGTTCTCTGCAGACAGCATCTTGTACATACGTAACTTAGAGGTAGATACTAAGAAACGATTATCCTTAGACAATGTGTCACTCAGGATATAGAGAAGCGCTTTCTTAGCGTCCTCATCGCTCTTCCACAAAGCTGGATCCATAGTAGGCTTAGTGCCTCTTTGCATCTTGATCTCTTCTTTAACTGTCTCAACAGTCTCAGGAGATGCTCCTTCAAACGGGATTAGGAGCTGATCTGGCTTGTTAGGATCCGGGACAGCCTTCTCTGCTGGTAATGCAATGCCAAAGTATCCCATAGCTCGTACATAAGCTCCTAAGGCGTTAACTGGTACAGACATACCTAGTTTCTTGCCGTTAATTGCCATGTTAATACCAGCTACAGCAATACAGTAACAAGTAAGGTCATCAACCATCTCGTTAGCTGCAATTACTACAGGATTCTTTGGATCTTTCCCTTTAAACCGCTCAGTAGCTACGTGAGTTAACAATACCATATGGTTAACATCCATAGTACTTTCCGGAGTAAGAGAAATACTGCCAAGAATAGACCGTAATTCTTCGTTTTTAAATACCTCAGCCGACATCTCTGCTGTTGTAGGCATAGCTGTATTCGTAACCTCTTCTGGTTGGACTACAGCAGGTTGATCGCCTGTTGCTCCTTCTGCAGGTGCAGCAGTAGGTGCCGGATCAGGTTTCTTTTGTTCCTTTATGTCAGCTTTCGGCTGTACATCAGGTTGAGGTTCAGGCTTCTTTGGTGCCTTATCCTCTACTTTAGTTTCTACAGCAGCTTGTACTTTTACTTTCTCAGCCGCTTTTGTCTCTACTTTCGGAGCGGTAGCTCCTTTCTTTGCTTTATTCTTTGCCATTTTGATAATGTTTTAAAGATTGTGTTTAAATGTTAATTACTTGGTACGAACGTACCTAATTCTCTCGTTTGTCTGTTTTTGTTAGTGTTATCGCTATCTATGAGTCATCAAAGATAATATGTTCCATTATATAGTTTAAACTATTTAATGGTAACACGTTCATCACTGGTGCCCATATAAGGCATTCTGATAATAATGACTCCTGACCTGTAATATCCTGTTCGGTAGCTTCAGCCATTGCTATCTGGTCAAAGCATATTACATGGGTGTCAGTAGAATCTCCTGCCTTACTAATTACCTCAACATTAGCAGCTGCTTTTGCTTTTGGCTTGCTGCTGAAAATGTAAAGGAAACCTATAGACACACATACGCTAACACTAAAACAGAATAATAGTCTCCAAACTAAATCGTTACTACGGTTGGCCTTCCCTATAACGATTGCAGCTAAGATAACTATAATTGCGATAATTGCAACCTCTGTCATGATGTGTAAGTATTTGTTAGTTATTGTTAATGTTGTCAAAAAATTCTCGCAATCTCTTCTTAGCTTTGTTTAAGTCACTTTTTACAGTTCCTATTGGCACGCCAAGCTCAGTTGCAAGTTCCTCATAACTTAAGCCTTTGAAATATCGTAATTCTAATATATTACGATATTTAGATCTTAACTTATGTAGAGCTACTTTCAGCTGTTCTACAGTTTCCTGTTTCATGATAACTTCCTCAGGACTGAGGTCATTGCTATCCAACTGAATGTAATTGTCCTCAGAATCTATATAATGATTCTGTTTCTCATTCTTAGAAGATCTTATATAATCTATTGCAGTATTAATTGCTATAGTTTTTAACCACATTTCAAATGAAATAGGATTTACATAAGATTCTAATCTACTAAATGCTTTTGTGAAGGTAACAGATAATAAGTCATCTGCTACATCTTCATTCTTTACAATATCATAGATAATGTATCGAATAAGCTTATGATGCCGATCATAAAGCTCTGTAAAAGCATCTTGCTTACCAAGCTTAGCTTGCTGAATAAGAAGGTCTTCATCTTCTCTCTTCATAATCAAACTAACTTGTTTAGTGAATGTTAGGGGAGTCGAACCCCTAACACCTTAAAAAGGACAAGGCCTAGATTCAAAACAAAAAGGTAAACCTAATATCTTCATAAGATAATAATCTTCGAAAACAGGTTTCCTAATGTCATACTGCAGATGTACATTGTCGAATATTTCGTCAGCATAGATTCTAGGTAGTCCTAACTTGTTCAGCATAGATACGAAAATACGCATCTGAACTGCATCCGTTGCCCTTGTATTATGTAACATGGCAAGGTGTGTAAAGAGTTTCCTTTGTACAAATAATAATAATGTCCTTACTTGGATTCTGTGTTGTATCCATTTTAGTAATTCTTTATCATTATATTGCTTAGGGAATACTCCGTCTGGTCCATATGTCTGTGATATGACTGGACCAAATAAATTCCAGTCTTCTCCTACTTTAGGTAGATAAGGTAAGACTAGGCGATCACTTAGATAATCACACAGATCTGTATAATTTACTGTGAGACTATGTTTCTCTTGTCTCTCCATAACTGATCAATAATTGTTTGAGCTTCACCATAGCTAATACTAGGATTTGTTAGCATGATATCTGTAAGTAACTTTTCACGATCTAAATCACCACATAATGATAACCATTTTTTGTACTGTTTAGGTGTGTAAGGTAACTTTGGTATCTGTACTACTTCCTGCATCGGACTGATGATGTTCAAATCGATCTGTCTGAAGTTGAATTCACACGGTTTCTCAGTTAATACAGTTTTTGCCTCTGTACTGATTTCTAATTCTCCAGTATCAATGAACTTTGTTAAGTTTAACACTCTTGCAACCTGTAGCATAGGTGCGCTTCCTATTACTACTGCTATGTACTCCTGTCCACTGATTGTTACTAAATAAGTTCCACTAGTTGTCAACGTTTTCATTTTCCTTCCTAATAAATTCGTTATACACTCGGGCAATATCCATTGCCTCTATTAGATCTTTTTTGTAAGTTTTAGCAATGATTGTTGCTATCTCTGTAACATCTTGTGCATCTCTTAGCAATGCTAAGAACTCTTTCCTCTCTTGGGGACTTTCAAAATAAATACGTTTTCCTACCCTCATACGTTTCTGGTTTATCAAATACTTCCATTTCCTTCCATATACAGCCATCCCTAAGCATTTCATGCCATTGTGATGGTAAGTTATACGTATAGTACAATGGTTTACTACTACGATTATGCTTATTATGATAGAAGTTCCACCAACCCCAGTCTTTCAATTGGATTATTCCAAATGGGTTACTAGAGTTAGAGTTAGTGCAAAGTAGCACGACACTTTTTCTACTGCTAATTCTAAGATCATCAGCTTGTTTGTCTTTTACCTGTACACCTTTCTCTTTGAGAAAGTTATACATTCCTATAACGTTATCTCTTACTCCGGCACATATAAATTCCTGAGTAAATGAAGATACGTTAAATAGATCATACTTTACTTTACTTGGCACTCTTATCATCTTCTGCAAATGTAGGAATACAACCATGTGATTCTAGCATATTGGCTTCTAGACTTAAGTCTAGCCACCAATCTATCCCTTGAGGTTCTTCTTCGAAGTCTGCAGCGTCAATTAATGTATTCTCTTTCAAATGCATAACTAACTCTCGACCTGTCAAAAGGTGTTCATAACAATACTTAGCAACTGCACTTATCAGCTGATTAAGTACTCCATGATTCTCCTCAACTCTTTTCCAAGATTCAGGAAGATTTTCACTAACATAGGCTACATAGCCTGAAAAACTAACTTTTGCCATCCATACTGTTTTTAGTTTATGTTATCTAGTAGGACTCGAACCTACACTACTGAACAAACAGTGTTCTACCATTAAACTATAGATATCCCTCACTTTCGTAGTTAGCACGTGACTTTACGCAACTGCTAGTTGAGTATAGTCTGTGACAAAATTATTGCCATTTAAACACACAATGAACCTATTTTACCTTTCACTTATGATCAAACCCAAGTATCCCCCTTGTTTTATAATCGAAGTGGAGGATGAGGGATTTGAACCCTCGTCTCATAAGTTTCCAATAAACCTAATAAGACACGATACAGTTCTTATATCGTGAATATTTTGTGAATGTAAGGAGATTCCTCTCCTTACACCCTAATTTTTGGTTCCTTTAGTAGTAATAAATCATTTAATACTGAAATGAACTCCAACGCTACGATGAGACTTATATGATCGGCATTTACTATTGTACTAAACTATTATTGGCTTATAGCTCTCTACTAACTAAACCCGAAATAACTGAAGATGAGTACGTAGGACTAGCTGTCTCAACGGATCTCGTACTCTTTAGTCTTGATGCTAATTTCGCCTTCCTGCTTTTGTCTCGATGGATCTTAAGCAATGCAAGTATATCTCTTGCGTTGTGAAATACTACTACATTCATATCTCACTACTCTTTTCGGCTTATAGCTCTTCAGAGCGGAATTGCTGATTAATAGCGGTCGAAGCTATCTCTCAAAACACTCCAGCTACAATCGTTATAGATACGATTCAATTGCTTCAAGTAGCCGCTGAACTCTGCTTTCTTTTCAAGCAGTTTATCAGATGCTTCTTTCTCAATCTTCTCATCCTCTTTTTTCCAATCCTCTGGAGTGATACCACCGGCTTTCAAGCGATTCATATTCTCGCCTACTTTTGTCAGACGTTCTTTCTCTACCTCCTCAAATGCTCGAGCTCTTTTCAGTCTCAATTTTGAGTAACCAATCTTGTACTCAGAATTCTGTAGAGTATTGATCATCTCTTGTTTGAGATTCTCCTCTCGCCCTTTCAAGATGTCTTCATTTGCAGCTTTGATGATGTCTTCGCTTACTTTTCTACCTTCGGTGATCTCTGCGATAATGTCTTTAGATTCCATTTTCTTTGTTTTTTTTTTGATATTAATAATTAATTTTGATAAAGTTCGAGAATTGTATCTCTTTGCAAGCTATGATTGGAGATAATTTTTTTACGGTGCATAGTTACAAAGGTAATTGGAATGTATAAAGGATTTTTCCCTGATACTTTTCTCCTAGCCGTCTCGATAAGTGTATGCTCATCCCAACATAAAACATTGCTATGATGATGCATAACAAGTGCTAATAGAGTCACGTAGTGACCGTAGATTTTTTTACTTTTAAGATACCATTCTATAGCTGGTTCTCTAGCTAATGCTTCTCTAATTACTTGTTTTACTTTTGTTTTTTCCATATCTCAATTGTGTTAATTTCAAATAATAAGCATGCCCTCTTATTCCTATTTCTTATTCAGAGGGAACCTCTTCTCCTTCTTATAATTAATAACCTCCTGTGAGATTATCATTTGTACAAGTACACAATCCCGTAGTATGCATCTTCACATACCGTTTATGGGCTTAGGGCGTTAGGTTTAACATGCTTTAGGGGAATGACCACCATATCTTAACAATTTAAGAATTATAGACTTGAGGACTAGTAACTGGCGGTAACTAGCTATCCTCACGAAATCTCTGTGCTTTAGACTCTCTTTTATAAGGAGTCATCTTAGGCTTATGCGGAGTGTATTTCCGCATAGCCTTTGAATCCTTAGAATCTTTCTTTGTCTTGCTCATAAAGTATTCTGCAAAATGTTACGACATTGAAAAATAAGGAACTTTAGCCTTCTTCTTTCGAAGTAAGCCCATTCTGGGGAACCTTCTTTGATCGATGCAATTGTTGTAACAACATCGTGATTTACTAAGTCTTTAGGACCATAGTAAGCACACACAAATTTTGTTGCAAACTGTACAGGATCTGTAGGTTCACCAAATTCAACAATCAAATTGTCTGCTAATGTTGCTATTTCAGCATTAACAGGATTTACGACTCTAAACAGGTCGTTAGGCTCTAAGATAGTTAGAAATCCTCCATTTTGTTTGTACTCAGGATGAATAGCTTCTAACTTACCTAAAATGCTAGAAAATAGCACTTGAACTTCCTCTTTAGAAAGTCCCGGAGGCAATATTACAACTGCTACTCCATTAATCTTACTGTCCATTTTGATAATTTTTAGTTAAACAATTTGACGACGTCCCCGCATGTACAACTACGGAGAAGATTTTGATTGAACGATTGTTGATTAACAACAACTCATATTGTACTATGAGCAACTAATAACAAGTGTCATCGTGAAGTTTCATGTCTGCAAAATAAATATTAAAAAACTCTTACATAAAACTTCTTATAATCGGCTATCTAACATATTTTACGTTATAGCAGAATTGTATTGCCAGTACAATTCTTATTAACGGCATGATTTTAACGTCCGCACGATCATAGTATTTGCAATTATCAGTACTAATTGGAACAATTGTCATTCTTCTTCTCCCGCATAAAAATACTATTTACGCCCCACATGCTTGTCATCTTCTGATGATCTGATAGAAAAATATGCACTACCTTCACAGGCAATGCATATAAAAAGTATACTCCTGAACCAAAAAGAATTTTACTTTACTGAATCAGCTGGAGTAAGAGAGACTTCATTCCCTGATAGTGCTTCTTCTTTTAAAACTGTTTTCACTTCGACCCTTTCAACATTCTTTGCATCAGGACCAGTTAATACAGGTTTAATTTGATTAGACACCTGAGTACTAATCCAATAGGATCTATTGGTATAATACTCGTTAACTATTGCTCTATAGTCTGCATCAGGTCCTAATTTATTTAGGATACCTTCTACTATTACTATAGGCAATGAGAGATAAGTATCATATGCTCTAGTATCTTCTACTTCAGCACTGAACTTGTTTAGTCTCTCTTGAACTGTAGGTATTGCTACCTCAGTTTCTGTGCTAAAACCAACAGATTCCTTTACTTTCGTAAGAGGATTCTCTCCTTTTAGCCCTTGATACACATTACATAAAAGTAATAGTGTAACAATTGTGAGTAGCACTAATACTACTCCCTTCCAGACACCACCTACGGTGCCATCTCCTTTCTCACTCATTTGATTGAATGTTTAAATGTTAATAATGTTAGTTAACTCAAAGCTCCTGATAAGGAGCTTGTTTGATAAATGACAGATCTGGCTCGTCTACTAAAATAGTATACTACAAAACAGTCTTCATTAATCTCTTTAGAATAGTAACCGTAGTTTTCCATATACTTGTGATTAAGAATAATCTTTTAAAAAGACCTACTACTCAGTATACGCTGGATTGACAACTCACTTTTCATAGGTCTTTTACTAAATAGAACTTCACAGCGGTATTTAGGTAGTTGTTCTTTGAAAAGTACACATTCAACTATGTTCTTATTTCCTTATAGATGTCATCTTTTGGGTTACTTTTCCATAATACTTTTCCTCCTTTTGTGTGCATTCCACACTGAAAAGGAGCGTATTTCAATAGGTCTAATTGTGCTGCTAAATCATGAACGTCATAGATTTCAGCATTAAACTTCTTTCGATGTAAATCTACATGAAAGTAGTATAGACCTGCGTTTGTACTACTCTGGACAACGACGTCCTGACGTAATGTCGTATATGCAAGCTTTAAAGCATCATAACGAGTTAGCTTCAGATGTTTCGTAAAGATCTGTGCTAGAGTGAATACACTTAACCATGTGTTACCTTTTTTGATAATTAATCTGATCATTGTGATATTGTTTTTAGTTAAAAAATAAGAAAGATTAAGATTCGAACTTAATATCTTTTTACATCTACTCTACATTTTTTATTTAAGTTTCAAGAGCTGCCCAGATAGAAATCAAAAGACCTATCTAATAGAGTTCTATATTATTTTATAGGCAAGCTTATTAAATAAAACATGTATTATTCGTTGTAAACTATTCTACCTTTTCCCTATGTAACCCATAGAAATTGAACTACTTTCTTACTAATAGAGTAAAATAAATTTAAAACTTAAATTTAAATTTACAGTATTAATATTAAATTACTCCTAATCGCTCTAAATATCTCTTCAGGAGAATATTTTGCAGCTATTCTATCCATCATTGTATCAGAATATTTATTTGTAATTTTGTATTCTTCTGATACACCTTCTATCAAGATATTTGGTCTAGGGTAAATTAGGCACGGATGGTGATCCGCTTCGTGTAATCCCCATATAATATTACGACTTCTGTTAACCTCTAATATAGGAACAGATGGTCCTAGATACTTTGGGAACCATTCGACAAATACTGGTCCATACGCTGACACAAATTCAGGATCTTTTAATGAAAAAAACATCCTATCCTTTGGACTTATTTCGTATGGATGGTATCCAATTCTTTGTAAGAAATGAGGAAGACTTCTATCCATATTAAGAGTAGATTATAAGTTTATAGATACCTTGTAATCTTATTAAGACAATATTAATCATCCTAATTACATTTATTTTAAAGTCTTCTAAACTAATGTCCTCTTCATTTGTATTTAATAGAACTTGTACATCTATTAACAAACTTTTAGGTATTATGCCATCTAAGGACTCTTTTTTTAAAGAATCTCTTAAAAATGCTAAATTAGTTAGAATACCAATAAAATCACTATTGACAATATTGCCTTTCATAATACGGCAATCTCTATCTATAGTGTATAGATCATTTAGTATCTGTGCTCTCTTCTTCTCTTTTTTCCTTTTCCTTAGCAATAGTATTATGCATACTATTATACAAGTTGCTACGATTGTCTCTACAGTCATACTTTGCTCTTTGAATGAATATTGGTATAGATATTGTTAAATATAAGAGATAGATTAGTGCATCCCCACATGATAATATGAGTAATACAACTAACCATATGGCCCAACCAATTCCTTCTAAAAGTTCAAGTATTATGCGCTTTGCTTGAAATCTTTTACGATTCCTTCTAAGGAACCTTTTAAGTCTAAGTATAACGCTTTGTATCTGCATAGCTCTTCGTACTCTTCTTTAGTTAATAACTTGCAGTCAGTATTATACCATACTGCTTCTTGTGCTTTTTTGACTTCTTCTTTCATAAATTTGATATTTTTATTGTTAATATTCACTGTTTTTAAAAGCTATTAGCTTCGGTAGCCGTTGGCATTCGTTCAGCCCGGCAATTTAAACCTACTAGACCCTAGAACCCGCTAACTTTTGTGTATTAATCAAATGCGTATGAAGTATTGTTGTTAGCTACGATGAGGTTGCTTTTACTCTAGGGAAAACTATATACGTATTTCACAATAGGTATATAGCAGCTGTGTTAAATTAAAATGGAGAATCTTAAACTCTCTATAAAACCATCAATGAATTTTTTACATGTTTCTGTGGCAGGATTCGAACCTGCACTCGCCCTTAGCAGGGGATTCTACCGTGTGTTAGACACTTAAACTACACAGAATACCACATACTTTTCCTCACTATTAGTATGAGATAGTAGCGAACTAATTACTTTTACTCGCAATAATTAGCTGAGGAAATTATGCCAAAAGAATATTAAATTAGATAAGAAAGTTGTGTATCACTTCATACACTGGATACGTACACATATCATTTATTCTTGTACTTTTTGTTAAATGTATCTACTGCTTTTTCTCTATTAGGAAAGGTAGTTATTACTAATCTTCCTTCCTTTTCAAGAAGAATAGACCATTCAAAAGCGTGCTTTCCAACTAGGATAACTTTACGTCCTAGTGCATCTGTTACGATTGCTCGTACTGTAGAATCACAATTTGATCTGTGATAGTTTCTTTTTCTATTCATTGTAATACATTGTCATATGTTTGTCTGCAATAATTTCGTTATTTAGTTCGATGTAGTAACCTCCATTATTATCATCATGTAATAGTCTAACACTAGTAATTATGCGTTTATCTGTTTCGAACTTAGGATGTTTATAGGTATAATACGATCCTATTTGTATTTTGGAATGTTTTAAGATATAATGAATAGATTCTTCATCTTTCATTTGTATCTTTTTGTATTGATGGTGATAATATTTTCCTATTAGTGCAGAAACAAAAAATGTTATTATCCCTATAGACACAAATATAGTAAGTAAAACGCTTAGTCCTTCCATTTACATAGTGTTGTTTCTATCATTGACAATATTTGTTCGGCTTTTAAAAGCTTCTCATATCTTTCCTGAGTAAGGATATATACTGAGCCTATCTTTGCAGTATCTATATCTTGCATATCAATTGACATAGCTGGAATATTGTTAGATACGTTTTCTTCATCATCAAATATACTAAGAGATACTACTTCTCTGAATTCAGCTTTTCTTTGTTCTGTATTTAGTGTAGATATACATGCAGCATCTAACCTAATAAGTAGATCAACAAAATATTGTTGTGCATCTATAGGATTATTTAAGCCATCTACCATATGTACATAACTTCCAGAGTTTATAATAGCTTCGGCTTCTTTTAAATCAAACCCAAATACTACTTTCAGTACTTTCACCCAGTTAAGCCTACAGGTAGACTTTTTAAAATTAAACAGAATTTTCATTGTATATGATTTTTTGTTTGATACTAATAAAAAGGGGTGAGTTTTCACCCACCCCTAACTCCCTAATTCCGAGCCATTAGATTATATACTACAATAGCAAGTATTATATCACACAATATGAATGCTCCATGTACTCCTGTCTTTTCAGATAGGAATGGTAGAAACACATTAGCATGAATAAACACAGCTAGAATAAAATACACAATCTTTGGCTTGTTTTCATCTTTTCCTTCCATGATGGATGTTTTTAAAAGTTAATAATATTAATTAACCCAAAACATCATATGCAGATGTTCGGGAGTTTTTGTTAAAACAGGTCTGCCGGTTACCCGGCAAATCCCTGTTACACTCTAGGTACTCTGATTCCAGCTTGTTGCTGTGGTCGTTGTGGTCGGTTACCCGGCACTACAACGTTACCTGTAGGTAGTGGATCTGGTTGAGATGTCTCTAGACTCTCCGGATCTCCAGCTGATTGTGCTCCTGCAAATGCATCAGCTCCTCCTACAGTTTGTCCAATATTGTTATCTGGTACATCTGTACCTTCACCAATTGGTAAGATAGTACCATTCTCAATACCCCTACGCCAACTAGATTCTAGTAGCTTTTCAGCATCTTCACCTCTAGTAGGTGTGCCATCAGGTAATGTACGTATTACGACTTTGATGTCATTAAATACGATAGGATCGCCTTTAGCGTTGCAGACTATTTCACCTTGCATGTGATTGTTACCATCTGTAGCCCATACTCTGTTAAATGGTTTAGGTGTTTGCATACGTATTTCCTGTAGATATATCTCTTTAGGAAATTTAGCTTCTAGAGCTGTTTTCATTGCATCTGTGATAAACATCACATAGTTAAATGATGCAGCCCACTCATCGTTTGCAGGTCTTACTTCTAGTTTGCAATACAAGTTACCTGTGTTTGCCTCTGCGAATTCGTGTCCAATAATAATACATTTCATTTGTTTGTCCTCCTTAATTGTTTGATTATTTAATTGTTTGATTGTTTATGTAAAGAATAAGGATACGCTATATATTATATGTACGCGTCAAATGTAGTTTAAGCAAATGTGATTAGGGCAGACTAAAGAGAGAGCACGAAACTTACAAACACTCTCTCATCAACCACATACACATAAATCACAGCAGTATCCTATACTCCTCACAATATGCTAGAAGGGAAATTTGACTTGGTGCATTGTAAGAAGGAAAATAGGCTATAGCCTACTCCTTTGAATCGTGTACAACAGCAACATAAGAAAGATCAATGAGTACTTTATACTCACATTTATTCTTCCTACTTAGGATAGCTGCTAACTCTTTAGCATCCTTCTGTGTTTGTTCATCATGTCCTTCAAATGTCTCTACTACTAATGGAGGCATACGATTAAAACATCTTATTACTACTATCATAATATATGATTTTATTGATTAATAATCAAACTTTACTAAAATAGATATGCATTTTACACCTAAAACTTACAAATAGGGATTCTCTACTCTGGCGTTATGATTCTGAAATCAATGTTGTAGTAGCTAAGTATTTACAAGGATAGTCCTAAACCTATTTGTAAGAAACTGGTGCCCTCAATGTCTTGGGAAGTTATTGAGTTTTTGGTTTAATACGTAACTATGAAAGCATAAACACAATATACCTTCACAATCGGCTAAGAGGGAAATAAACTTGGTGCATGGTAGGATTAAAAAGGAAAGAGCCGAAGCTCTTCCCCTTTAGTTTGGTAGATCACCTGTAGCTCCCTCGTACGGGTCTACGTCTACCTCTACGATAAGCCCGTCACGCAGCAGATTCCTGCGTAGCTTGTCTGCCATCGCTTGTGGCTCATCCACGTACTCTCCCTTGAACTGTCTGCATACAACAGACAGACTGGTGAATACGTTCTCTGAGATAGACCCATCATCAGACACCTTCTGATAAGGAGTAACCTCTACACGTACCTTCTGGAGTTCGATAGTCTCAGGTGCGTTAGCAGCTAGCTTGTTAGCTAGTGTTTCGCTACACCACATACGATACTTCAACTCCTCAGCAAACGGATCACCTTCCGGCTGTGCTAGGATGTTCACGTACCAGTTTCCATTCTCTGCTTGCTTCGCTTCTAGACTCATGATTGCACACTTCATAGTCGTCTCGGCTGTCTGCCCCTCAGCAGTAGTTCTACATTGCAACCGCCTTCCGTTGCAACTGCTTGATTAATCACAATCAGCTGATAGATAAATTGATTTGATGCATAAGTACCGGGGGTGTTTCCTTGATGCATGATGGGGAGGGGTGTTTGTATATACTAGTCTTTACATTCACAATTATACCACCAATTTTTATTTTATAAAATTTTTATAACAATCCCCCCTTATACACGTTACTATTAAAAACTTAATATTATGATATTTGAACAAGAATTAAAAGATAAAGGATTTGAAATCAGAGATGATCAGCTTTACTATGAGTTTAGTGATTTTGAGTTATTAAGAGCTAGAGTAAGTGAATGGGATTGTGCTGATGGTACTAAGGCTTTGAAAGTATCAGATCTAAGACTAATGAATCCTATGGAGGAAGGTATGGCTCACATGATGATTTCATATTCATTATATTTTAGGGATATTAACAAATTTTATGAATTATTAACCCTTTTAGGTTATAAAATACGTTAAAAATAGTTAAATTATGTTAATGAGTTATCTACGAAAGTTTCGTAAATATGTTAAATAATTATAAATAATGTTAAAAAATTTTGATCTTTATAAGTTACCAACATGGATTGTTAGGTGGTTTTTCTACAAACGAAAAGCTAGGGAATGTGATAGAACTGTAGAGGATAATGGCTGTAAACACTGCTATTTACCATGTGTTTTTAATAAAAATCATCTATTAAGGCCTAAGAAAAACTATTAATCTAGAGTAAACAATAGAACAAAAATGAATACTGTAACGTTACTACACATACTTGTAGGTTAGTATATAGTAGTATAGTAAGAAATATATACTCCTACTCTGGATATAAAATATAAATACATAATAATAGTATTATGGATGATGACTTTTACTTTTTTAATGAATTCGAAGATGCATTAGATCCTACTGATGACGACGATCAGTATAATTATTAATCAAAAGAAAGGGATCAAATATGTTTAGACAATATTTAATTGACGAGATTGAAAGGTATCAAGACAAAGAATCTTGTGAAGCATTTGAACAATGGTGCGAAGAGATGGAAGGGTTAAAAGAATCTGCATTTAAAGCAGGATTTGAGGCTGCTTTAATTTGGATTAAAGAAATAATCATGGAGCGTACTGTTGAACAAAAGGCTGAAGAACATAACAAATATTATTACAAATAATATGGGAGAACCAGAAGCTTATAAAGCCCTAGAAGAAGGGTATATTAGAGTTGATGGCAAAGTTTATAACATGGAAAAGCAGCCTCAGGGATGGTGTGATGGCTGCTGTTTCTATAACATGGAAATTTGTCCATCCATAGCAAAGAAAGTATGCTGCACAGGCGGCGTTATTTTTCATGAAAGGAAATAAAAATAGAACATTTAATACTAACAAACGTTATAGTAGAAAAATTTAAGTTATGGCAGAGAATACAAATAATGATAGTTCGGTACAAGTAGATGAGAAGATGATCATCGATGATATTCAGAAAGCGTTAAAGTTCGAGTTTACTCGGGATATTCTGATCAAACCGTTACCAGTTGAATATGTAGAAAAAGAGATTACTGAACCTGTTGCGACAGGTAAGAAAGACAAAGATGGTGTTGATAAATATGACACTAAAACTGAAGTAAAGAAAGTACCAACAACATTTAGAAAAGGCATTGTTCTAGCAATTCCTTCAGGTTATGAATGGCAAGACAAAAATAATCATCCAGAAGTAGGTGATACAATAGCTTTCCCTGCTAAAGCAGCTGCTTATTTTGACTTGTTTAAGGATAGCCAATTAGTGAATCCATACAATATAGTAGCTTTTATTAAGAAAAGCAAAGCTTAGTAGATTTAGTTGGATTTTTAATATAAGCCTATAGTTAATCACTATAGGCTTTTTTATTGCATAAAATATACAACAAAATTAAATAAGGACCGTTATATAGTCATGATTCAACAAATGATAAATAATATGTTGGGTGAGTACTCAAAATTTATTCGAATACAAGATGATGGTACGATTAAAGTATTTGTTCCAGAAGACATTAAAAATCCTTCTTTGGAAAATGCTACAGAGTTAACATTATCTAAGAATGAAGCAATTAGTCTCATGGGTTTAGTAACCCAACCCAAACAATACGAAGTATGTGATTCTCCAAATAATTGTAGAATTATATCAGAAAAAGATCCTGATTTTGATGCAAATAAATGGATTAAACTAGCGTTAGGAACTATTAAAAAATAATAAGGAATATGAGAACAGAATATAAAGTAGTTAAGCCTTTTGGTTGTGCAAAGAGAGATGATATCTTTAAAACAGAAGATGGTATTGAGTATGTAATGGAGAGTACAAATAGTAATGATAAGTACACTAACTCACGTTACATGATGATTACTGCAAACTATGTATCAGAACTTCTTAATGGTGGTAACCTAAAAGAATGGGGTGAAGAAATTGAAGATGAAACTAATACAGATGAAGAATATATTCCGTCTAATGCAGAATTAAAATTGATTGCACTTGAAGCTTTTTTAGATGATTGTACTAAGAAATATCAAGACAATATTCAGAAGGTTAATGAAGATTATAAAAATGGTAAAATTCAACCTTGTGTAAAAGTTGAATCTGAAACAGTAAACTATAACTTACTGAAGTTCATTAAGGCGGTTAAACAAATCTTAGATGTAGATAAGACAAATGAATAAATTAGTAAAATCTGTAAACAAAAATGATCTTGTTACAGAGTTTCTAATTTCACTTAATGGCATTCTTCGGCTTACGGACAGAGAACTAGAACTAATGGCAGAGTTCATTAGACTTGATCTTAACTATAATAAACAACCAAATGAGAATAAGAATATAGCTAATAGAGCTAATAGAAAGCATATCATAAATACCTTAGGTATTACTAAGGATAATTTAAGTAGATATATCAAGTCCTTTAAACAAAAAGGTATTCTAGTAGCAGGTCCAGCCGAAGATGAATTAAGTGTCAATAAAGCTCTAATACCAGAGATCATTGGAGACAGGGTTCAAGTAACAATTATAATTAGGATAAATGATGAGACAATTAGTAATTAAACCTGGTTCCATAATGCTATGGAAGAGTTATGGTAAATTAAAAAGATGGTGGTATAAATTTCTTGGTAAGAAACTGCCATATAATAATGGAATCTTAATTCGTGATACACAAACTATTTTATATGGTATTAGTGAAGAACCTTTTAGTAAGGAATCTGAAGTAGTAATACTAGAACCTAGAAAACAATATTCTAAAGTTGAAACAGCTTTTTTAAATTCTATAGTATATGCTTCATCTGATAATACAACATCAGGATTAGATAAGATAGGTATTGCAGCCAATAGTGTTAGACCTGAGACATTTGACATGTCTTCTCTTACTCTGGATAATATAATTAATAATAAGTACTATAAAGTAATTTATGGTTCAGCAAAATAAAACAAGTATTTATACAGAGTTATCACATAAATATAATATACCTTATCAAGTAGTAGAAGTGATTTGTAATCATCCTTTCAAATTTGCTCAAAATACAATTTCAGATGAGAAAGATATTAAGCCAATTATGTTTAGTTATTTGTTTAAGATTAAATTAAAAAAGAAATATGTTTGCAAAGAAAGAACCAAAAAATCCAGTAGTAACGTATCCTAAGCAAGGTCTAGCAGAAAATAGATACACAGCAGATGGGAAGATATGGGCAGCTTCAAATCTAGTTTCTTGGGTAAAAGAGAAGAACTATCCTGTATTCAAATTACCGTTAGCAGGAGTAAATCTAGAGCATTTACCTTGGGAAATAAATACCTTAGATGACATAATTTGGCATAGTAAAAGGATTCAAGATACAGATTTAAATCATCCGATACTAATCGATCATTTAGGTAGAATATGTGATGGTTACCATAGAATTGTTAAAGCAATAATTGAAAATAAAACTGAAATAGATGCAATACGAATCGAAGAAATGCCAAGACCAGACGGGTATGAAGAATGATAAACTAGACGATAAGACTAGATGGGAATTAATACCGTTAGATTGTCTTGAGGACATTGCAAGAGTATATACAGAAGGTGCTAAGAAGTATGGTGACAATAATTGGCAGAATCTAGAGAATGGTTATGAAAGATATAAAGGTGCATTATTGAGACACTTATACGCTTCTACTTATGAAGAATTTGATCCAGAAACTAAAGTAAGGCATGAAGCAGCAGTAGCATGGAATAGTATTGCATTATTATACTATGCAAAGCATGGAAGAAAAACTAGACAAGATACTACTGAATCAACAAGTGATACTGCTGTATCTGAGACAGATACTACAGGACACGAATCGTAGTCAATTCCTTGAAGATTACGCTGCAAATTTAGCAGCACAAGCAACAGAAATAATATTAGGACACAATATAGTAAGAAAATAATATGGAATTAAAATTTAAGAAATTACAAGAAGACGCAGTATTACCTAGTTATGCTAACCCTAACGATGCTGGTTTAGATTTAACAGCAATCTCCTTTACTCAGGAATTTGATAAGAGTGGTAAGTTAGTATTAGTATATCATACAGGTTTATCCGTAGAGATTCCTGAAGGTCATGTTGGTTTAATCTTTATGAGATCATCAGTTTCTCAGAAGTCTATGTCAATGTGTAATGCTGTAGCTGTTATAGATTGTGATTATAAAGGTGAGATTCTTCTCAAGTTTAAGATTACTACAGATGCTCTTCCTACAATTTATCAGCCTGGTGAAAAGATTGCTCAGTTAGTAGTAATGCCTTATCCGAAGATGGAGCCGATAATTGTAGAGGAATTAGCAGGTGAAGATCGTGGTGGTGGATTTGGTTCAACTGATAAAAAAGAAGAAAATGAGAATGCAGAACAGGGACGAGAAAGCGGAACAACTGAAGGAGATAATCAATCAGTACAGTAAAAACCCAGAGTATGTTAATGCATTTTATACTCAACAAGAAGCAGTAGATGCATTGAATAGACATTACAAAAATAGATACATTAAAATAAATTTAGATTAATATGAATACATATATTTATACTGGTAACAGCGCTCTTTTAGTAGTAAAGGATAATGACCTTAATAGTGTTAGTTCTATTCGTAATCATTATTTGAACATCGACTGGGCTTGGGTAATTGAAGAAGACGGTATCCTTAAATTTAACGGTAAGGAGTATGAGGTAAAAACTGGGGATGTTGTTCTTGTTCTGTATGCTTCTTATAATAGAAGTGATGATGATAGAGATATTGCTATTATAAAGAGTGAAGAATTATATAACAACTTTAAGCGAAATCTCGAATACGAGAAAAATAGACATAATGAATGTTGTGAAGCATGTGCTCCTAGCGATTGTTAATTAATACTAATGAAACTATTCGACATACTTGGTGGTAAAGTAATTATTCACAATGACACCTTGGGCATACCCTGCTTTAAAAAGTTATGGGATGCTGATAAAGCAGATAAAGAAACAGCCACTAAACAAATAAGTTATATCGTACTCAAGAATAAATATGATAGTCCATATGTCCAAAGTATGAGTCCTGAAGAGATAGGACCTAGACTCAGGAAAGAACTATTTGGAGATGCTAATTATAAGTTACCAGTAGAGGTATTAGAAGCAGAGCAAGCATACATTAACTTTAATGAAACCCTAATATTAGGACTACTTAAGAATGCAAGACTTAAATTAGATAGTGTATCTAGATATTATGCAGAATCTTTACAAGATGAATTAGATGATAAGAAAGTCCAATTAATATTAGCAGGTATGGAAAAACTCGGTAACACTATTAAATCTCTTGATGCATTAGAAACTGCTGTGAGATCTGAAGAGATGGCAAGTAGTAGAGTTAGAGGTGGAGTAGAAGTTAATCCATATGAGCTATCAAATAGACAAGCTGTACGATAAGTAATACAATTTGAAACAAAATAAAACTAACTGCCGTTACAGGCAGTGTTAAAAATTAAGAACTATGACTAAGGAAAAGAAAACTACTAGCACAAAGAAAACAAGTAAGGCTAAACTAGTTAAAGTTGAAGAGAAACCGTTCGATTTGATTATTGATTTTGGCCCAGCTCATGAGAATGAGGATAGAAAAGAAATCGAATTGGCTGAAGAAATTGCATATAGAGAAAAGAAAGAAGCTTATTCAAAATCTATGGATCTTAAACCAACTAAAGCACCTTGGTATAAGAGACTAGGTTTAAAGATCAAACAGTGGTTTAATCGATAACAATTATGATTGATTTCAATAAGAAAATCAAAAATAGCAAATGATTAAAAATTACCCCATGCTCAAAAGGTGTGGGGTATTATTATATAAAATCCTAAAGTATGATAGACTTTAATAAGAAGATCAAAAACTCTGATAAATTTCGTCAGCCTGCATTAAATTTTATCAGTACTGGCTCTTATTGTGCTTACCCTAAAGGCACAACTGAATACTATAGCTTTTGGGATCAAGAAGTAGAAAAATGTATATATGGTTATACTGCAGAAGATGGTGACTTTATAACAGGTTATCATTATTTTTATTTAAATTATTGTCCTATAGTAAGACAAGTATATAGGGAGGTAACGAATAGGAAAACTGGTTTAAAAGAATGGAAATCTGTCAGTGAACGTACATTCCCAGATTTCTATGATTATGATTACTATTACTTTCAAGCAATAGAGGAAGCACAAGAACAAGGTAAACATTTATGTGTAGCAAAAGCTAGACGTAAGGGTTATGAACAACCATACTCTGAACCGGTACTTACTCCAGCAGGCTATGTTCCAATGGGAAGTTTGAAAGTTGGCGATTTGGTTATGAACCCCAATGGAAGCCCAGTTAGAATTGGTGATATAGTAGAGCAAGGTACTACAGAAATTTATGAAGTGGAATTTCAAGATGGAAGAAAAGTGAGATGTGGCGCAAATCATTTATGGGCAACATGTCGTAACGGAAAGAAATTCTACATAATGCGTACTGTGGATTACATGAAACGCAAATTGAAACAAGGTAGTCCTGGCAAAGAACATTATCCATATAAGATACCAGAATTAAATCCATTGAATTTTGATGAGAGACCCGTTACAGTAGATCCATATGTATTGGGTGTATTACTCGGAGATGGTTACATATGTGGGGATCAAGTAAGATTCAGTACAGCAGACGAATTTATAGTAGAAGAATTACAAAGAAGATTACCAGATTACATTATTGAACATAAAGAACAGTACAATTACGTAATCAAATCTAAAGTACAAGGTATAAATGAACTTAATCGACAATTAAAAGATTTAAAAGTAAAAGTAAAATCATACAATAAGTTTATACCTGAAAATTATAAATTTACAAGTATTGAAAATCGCTTTGAATTGATCAGAGGATTAATGGATACAGATGGTTCTATAACTAATGGAGCATGTAGTTTTGTATCAACTTCTGAACAATTAATAGACGATATGGTATTTGTATTAAGAAGTCTTGGTATAAGATGTAAAAAGTCTAAAGAAATACCAGGCAGAAACAATGTAGATTTTAACAATGGTAATTATTCTGATACTCGTCCACATTGGGAACTCACAATAACTACAGAAGAAGATATATTTAAATTACCAAGAAAGTTAGAAAAGATACGTAAGAATAGAACTTATAATTACAAAGGTATTGGTATTAAAGCTATACGTAAAACAGGGGAATTTGAAAAACAAAGATGTTTGTGTATAGATAATGAAAACCACCTGTATATTACTAAAGATTTTATCCCTACACACAATAGTTATAAAGGTGGTGCTATGCTTTGTCGTAATTTCTTCCTTATACCAGAATCAAAATCATATGTATATGCATCAAATAAACAATATCTTACAGACGATGGGATCCTTACCAAGGCTTGGGATTATATGGATTTTATTGATGAATATACTGCATGGGGTAAAAAACGTCAAGCAGTAAATACATCTATGAGACGTAGAGCATCTATGTGGGTTACTGATGATTATGGTAATAAAACTGAAGCAGGTTATAAATCTGAAATCATTGGTGTATCATTAAAAGATAATCCTGATGCAGTACGTGGTAAAAGAGGTGTACTTATACTTTGGGAAGAGGCAGGTACGTTTGCTGAACTAAAAGCTGCATGGCAGATTGCAAGACCGTCAGTAGAACATGATGGTGTAGCATTTGGACTTATGATCATGTTTGGTACTGGTGGTGATCAAGGTGATGCAGTAGCTCCGTTACGTGAAGCATTTTATGATCCTGAATCCTATAACTGTTTAGGTTTCCCTAATATATGGGATGATTGTGCAATAGGTGGTAAATACTGCGGATTCTTTATTCCACAACATACTAATCTAGATTCAAGAGATGAAAATGGAAATCGTATGTTTATGGATAATGATGGTAACACTAATCATGAAGCATCAAGGAAATATATACTATCATTAAGAGAGCAAGAGCTTAAGAATGCAAAAACAATGCAAGCTATCGATAGATATGTAGCTGAGCATGCTGAAACTCCTGCAGAAGCATTTACAGAGTTAACAGGTAATATATTCCCTAAAAGAGATTTACAAAAACAATTAGCTCGTATTAGAACTAATAAGAAATTACAAAATCATAAACAAATAGGTGATCTTACTTGGGATGGTGGAACTGTAAAATGGAGTATTAAAAAAACAGGTGATATTACACAATACCCATTACCAAAAGAAGCAAATCCTGAAGGATCTATAGTAATATGGGAACATCCATGTCCTGAAACACCTATAGGTTTATACATAGCAGGTTGTGACCCTTATGACCATGATCAATCTGGCACTAACTCACTAGGATCAGTATTCATATACAAACGTATACAGAATTTTGAATCATACAGTGATATCCTAGTTGCTGAATATACTGGTAGACCAAAAACATCAGAAGAGTTCTATGAAAATGTAAGAAAGTTACTAGTATACTATAATGCAAGATTAATGTGCGAAAATCAAAATACAGGTTTATTTGTTTATTTTAACAATAAACATTGTGACTACTTATTAGCAGATCAACCAGATATTATTAAAGACATTGTAAGAGACTCCAAAGTAAATAGAAGGAAAGGCTGTCATATGAACAAGGAAATTAAACTTTGGGGAGAAGGTAAAATTAAAGAATGGCTAGAGGAAGAAGTAGAATCTGGTCATATGAGACTTGAGTCTATATTATCAGAACCATTACTTGAGGAATTAATACAATACAATGATAAAGGTAACTTTGACCGTGTAATGGCATTGATGCAAGTAATGATATATAGGGAACAATTATATACAGCTCAAGTAAAACAAAAACAAGAGATAGAGAAGAAGCAAAGATTGTTTGATACACCAATATTTACAGATAAATGGTTTGAACAGGATACTTCTGATTCTACAAATAAATTATTTGATTCAAATATATTAACATTTTCATTTTAAAATATGGAACGCACAGTAAATAGCTTTCCTATACAAAAAATACCTTTTAGCCAAAAGAGTGAAGAATGGAAAAAAACATGTGTAGACTATATCATAGGACAATCTCAATTAAGTAATGGTAGTTCAATACCTACTGATGAAGAGATGCAAACATACTATGATTTATATAATAGTGTATACAGTGAGAAGGATTTAAAATATGTTACAAATCCTTTTAATCAAGATGATGGATTTCCAGCAGTAGCTCAGGACTATAATATTATTAGACCTAAAATAGATTTATTAATTGGTGAAGAAACTAAAAGACCATTTAATTTCAAGGTATGTAGGACTAGTGATGCAGCTGCAAGTGAGATGCAGGAAAAAGCTAAACAAATGTTACTTGACTATGTTCAAGCATCTATTATGGCTAAAATGGGTCCTGAAGAACAGGCTAGGTATGAGGAAGCATTATCTTCTGGTGAAATACAAACCCCAGAGCAAATACAGGAATACCTTACTAAGGAATATAAAGACGTAGCAGAAGTTACTGCTTATCATACCCTAAACTATTTAAAACACTCTTTAAATATTGATCACGAGTTTGTAAAAACTTGGAAAGACGGTTTAATTGCTGGTGAAGAAGTAATATATGTAGGCATCAGGAATGGGGAGCCTTGTTTGAATAGAGTTAATCCAAAGAACTTTTGGTTTGATGATGCTGAAGGAATTGAGTTTATTCATGAAGCTTCAATGTGTTGTTATAAAATGCTTATGCCATATACTCAGGTATATGATGAGTTTTATGATAAACTTGATGAAAAACAGCTTAACCAACTACTAGAGAAATTTGGTCAATATGGTAAAGGAGCTAAGAATTGGTTAGGTGATAAGAACATGGTAGATGATTGGAATCATATTGATACGAAAATCTACAGTAAGTATCCTGATCATAATCCTTATGGAGATGCAGAGGATGTAGTAGTATATCATGTATGTTGGAAATCTTTTAAAAAGATTGGTTTTGTTACTATAGTTAACCCTGAAACTGGAGAAGAGGAAGAGTTTGTAGTAGATGAGTATTACAAGACTACTGGTAATGAAGTCAATGTTGAATGGGATTGGATCATTGAAGTATGGGAAGGATATAATGCTGATGATCTTTACTTTGGAATTCAACCTATTGAATACCAATACATTACAAGTAAAAATCTTAATTCTCAGCGACTACCATATACAGGAATTGTCTATAGTAATACTAATAGTGCTCCTAAGTCTTTAGTTAGCATTATGAAACCTTTACAGTATTTATACATTACGACATTCTATAGAATGGAATTAGCAATGGCAAGAGATAAAGGTAAAGTTCCTGTAATGGATGTTACTCAGATACCAAAAGGTTTAGGTATTGATACTGCTAAATGGATGCATTATTTAAGTGCACTAGGAGTAGCATTCATTAATCCATATGATGAAGGATGGGATATTCCAGGCAGGGAAGGAGGTAGACCATCTAATTTTAATGGATTTACCACTTGGGATCTTACTATGGGTAATGTTATCGCTCAATATATTCAATTACTAGATAAAATTGAATCGATGGCTTCAGAGTTATCTGGAGTAACACCACAAAGACAAGGAGCTATATCTAGTACTGAATTAGTAGGTAACGTAGAACGTTCAGTTATTCAATCTGCTCATATTACAGAACCATTATTCTGGATGCATAATCAGGTGAAAAGACAAGCATTGCTTATGTTATTAAATACTGCTAAAGCTGCATGGAAAGATAGTGATAAACAGTATTTAAATTACATATTTGATGATACTACTAGAGCATTCATAACATTAGCTGATAATTTCCCTTATGAAGATTTCGACATCTTTGTAACTGATAGTACTAAAGAAGTACAGGCTATTGAACAACTTAGAGCATTAATTCAACCTGCTATGCAGAATGGTGCAAGTTTAGTAGATGCTGCTGAAATGTATACTATGGATAATCTATCATTAATCAAGAGTAAGCTACAAGAACTTGAACAACAAAGATTATCACAACAGCAAGCAATGCAACAGCAAGAAGCTGAACAGCAACAGCAATTAATACAGATGCAGAATCAAGTTAAAGAACAAGAGCTTATGCTTAAAGAAGCTGAACTTGATCTTGAAAAATATAAAATTGATCAAGATAATGCTACTAAGATTACTGTAGCTCAATTGAATGCATATAGAGGATCTGAAAATATGGATCAAGATATGAATGGTATACCTGATGTAATTGAGATTGGTAATCAAGAGATAGCTAGACAAAAAGCTGTATCTGATGCTGTAAATAAACAAATGGATTTAGCTAATAAAGCTAGAGCTGAAGAGAATAAAAAGGAGCTAGAAAAACGTAAGATTGAACAAGCTGAAAAAGCTGAAAAGCTTAAAGCTACAATTGAGCGAGAAAGATTAGCTCTTGAAAAGAAAAAACTTGAGGAAGCTAAGAAGTTGCAAGCTCAGAAAGATAAAGCTGCAATGGAACGAGAAAAGTTAAAGGCCCGCACAGCTTTGAAAAATAAAGTTAGCGGTGAATCTAAATCTAAAAAATAGGAGAACTAATTATGGGATGTAAAGGTGGCTCTAAAAAGGGCGGAAAAGGTAAACCAGGTAAGACAGGTAAGTAAATATTACTAGTATGAAATGGAAAGATCTATCTCTTAAAGAGAGAAAACAGATATATGATAGTGTCAGGGTGAATAACCCTGATGCTACATATTTTGATATTAAAGAGCAATTTGATTCTATTCCTACATATGAAGATGGTAAAGGTAAAACCATAAACAAAGCAGATTTACCACCTGAATATAGAACTGGTACTCCTGAATACTTTGAAAGACAAAGGAAAATATCAGGTGCAGTTAATGCAGTTCAACCAGAAGCTTATATTACTCCAGCTGGTTATATTAAAGATGCAGTTAACTTCATTGAAGACTTAGGCAAAGGAGATTATGCTGGAGCTGCCATTGATGCTGCATTAAATCTAATACCTTGGGGAGTTGGTAAAACTATAAAGAAAATAAAAAAGAAAGTAGGAAGAGCAATTGAAGGAACAGACGCATATACTGCAGAATCCTATGCCGAGCCTTTTACTCCTACAATCACTAAAAAGAAGAAGGGTAAAAAGGTTAAAACTGAAGCTGATTATGACCAAGAGTTTGCCGAAGTAAAGAGAAAATATAATAACATGCAGGAGTATGATAAGGAACTTAGTAAGATTACTAATGATTTATTTATGCCTACTGACGGTAGTGTAGAAACTCTTGAAAAGGTTGATAAAGCTTATGGTACAAATTATAAGAAAGCTGCATCTGCCATTGCTTTTCAGGATATGGCTAATAGAGGTAAGTACGTTAAGCATCAACAAATGTATGATAGTGCTGGGAATCCTATATATGGTAGAACTACCGATAAAGTAGATCAGCCTACTATAGAAGATATGACAATTAGTCTTAATCCAGATTATTATCTGGAAGGGACAGCAAATCATGAAATTAGTCACTTAGCAGATGCCTTAGTTAATAAAGCGCATAGTGCAGATGCTACAAATAACTATATGGAATATCTACTAGATAGAGATAACATAATGAGTTATAATGAGATAAGACAGAGCTTGATGGATGTTAACCCTAACACGTATAGATACTTAACTACACCTAGTGAAAATAAAGCTCACATGATTCAACTTAAGAGAGGTATGCAAAAAGAAGGTCTTATTAACAACTGGACAGATCCTATTACTCAGGATAAGATTGAAGAGTATTTATCTTATCGTAGTAAATATGCAAATAGGGTTAACCCAGTATTACGAACTCTATATGATATTAGACCAGATAAGCAAGGTTTTATAAATAGAATGAATAATCTTACTCCAATCGAATGGGCAGTTCCATTAGGATTACCTATGTTCTTTGGAGAAGAACAAGAAAACAAATAATCAATATGAAAGAGTTAGAAGGAGTATACCCACTATATCCTGTACCAAGTTATAAGAATGGTGGAATACATATCAAGAAAAGCAAGAGAGGTACATTTAAAGCTGCAGCAAAAAAGGCTGGTATGGGTGTACAAGAATATGCAAACAAAGTATTAAAGAAAGGCAGCAAAGCAAGTCCTGCTATGAAGAAGAAAGCAGTATTTGCTAGGAATTCTGCTAAGTGGAATCATTAATAAATCTAATTAAATATAATTATGGATAGCAATAGTAATACACTATTAGGTTGGGAAGCAGTAGCAGATGCATTGTCATCTGAAACATTAAATAATCCTCTAGTAACAGGTACGTTTAGTACAGATAATGATGATCTATCTGATGATGAAATCAAACGTTTACAAAGAACTAACAGAGGTCCTTCAGTAAAAGAAGTGTTTGGAGTAGATACTTCTAAAGAAGAAAAAGATACTGAGGTTGAAGAAACTGAAGAAACTGAAGAGGAAACAGAAGTAGAAGAAAAGGAAGTAGAAGTTGAAGAACCTAAAAAGAAAAGTAAACAAACTAAAGAAGTAGAAAATGTTGAGGAAACATCTACTGAAGAGGAAGAGTTAGATAATGAAGGTATTCAAGTTAGTGCTTTCTTTGATGCTATTACTGAGGAATTAGGGTTAGACTTTGAAGAGGATGAAGAAGTACAGAAACCTAAAACAGTAGAGGAATTATGTGAATACTTCAAGGATTTAATTGAAGAAAATTCAACTCCAGAGTATTCAAGTGAAGAGGTTGCTAAGATTGATGAATTTGTTCGTAATGGTGGTAAACTAGAAGATTATTTTCAAGTTAGTGCTGCTATTGATTTTGATAACTTTGACACCTCAATTGAGAGTAATCAAAAGCAAATCATTCGTGAATTGTTGTTAGAAAAAGGGTTTAGTGAGAAGAGAATCCAGAGTAAACTAGAGAAGTATGAAGATGCTGGTATTCTAGAAGATGAAGCAGAGGAAGCTCTTGAACTAATGAAGGAGATTACTGAAAAGAAGAAGGAACAGCTATTGATTGATCAGGAAAAGCAAAATGAGGCAAGAATCGAGCGCCAACAAAAATTTGTTGACGACGTTGTCACCAACATTAAATCGCTGAAAGATATCAGAGGTATCGCTATTCCTGAAAAGGATAAAAAAGCTTTATTGAATTATATCTTTAAAGCGGACTCAGATGGTCTTACTCAATATCAGAAAGACTATTCTAAGAGTGTAAAAAATTTAATTGAGTCTGCCTATTTTACTATGAAGGGAGACACTTTGCTAGATACTGCAAAAAAAATTGGAACTAGCTCTGCTATAAAGACCTTGAAACAAAGTTTAAAGACAACAGGTGCTACGAAAGGCACTAAAAGAATTCACACTAGTTCATCAAACTCTATATGGAGTATCGCAGCACGAAGTTTAAACAATAATTAAAGATTATAAATTAATTTATGGATAACGGAATTCTGAATAATTTACAGATCGGTAAAAGTAGATGGTTTTCAGATCTTATTGACGAGAATAAGATTTCAGAAGCAATGTTGTCAAGACCGTATGAAGTAGAACGTATTGTTTCTTACGTATTTGCCGCAAAAGACGGTGCTTATGGTACTTCCATTGATGCTATCACAGGTGGTCTTGGTAACGTAATGACTATTGATCAAAGTACATATGAATGGTATGTAGAAATTGATACCGATAGAGCTGTAACAATTCGCTCTGCAAAATGGCAGGGTACTGAAATTACTGCTGCTAATGCTGACACAATCATGGCTGGTATTGGCAACACACCTATCCAAGTATGGGTAGAAGATAAATGGTTTGGTCCGGGTGCTATTGTAGTACTTGATGACAAAGAATATCAATTACGTATTCAAGGTGCTCCTGTACAGGACGGTAACTTGTGGTGCTATACTATGTTCATCGCTGATGGTCAGTCTAGTTCATACGTTCCGGGTAAGTATTTGTTAGCTGGTCGTGAAATGTCACGTCTTGGTTCTGCTTACGAGGAGTACAGTGAAGAGGCAGATATCCTGAACTACAATACTCAATTCAAGATGCGTAACTACTTATTCACAACTCGTTTGAGTTATGATATTACAGGTACAGCTTATGCAACTGTATTGTGGATTGCATTAAAGGATCCTAAAACAGGTAAGAAATCTTATTTGTGGTCTGACTATCAAGAATGGGTGGCAATGCGTGAATGGAGAAAACGTTGTGAGATGATGATGGTTTACTCTAAGTCAAATCGTAACGCTGATGGTACTTTCTCTTTGAAAGGTACTAATGGTCGTCCGGTTTACTTGCCAGCTGGTTTGCTTGAGCAGATTGCACCGTCTAATAGACGTTATTACACTGAGTTGACAGCAGAGTTGCTTGAGGACTTCTTGTTTGATCTGTCTTACAATATTCTTGGTACTAATGAGCGTAAGTTCGTAGCCTTAACTGGTGAAATGGGTATTCGTGAGTTTGACCGTGTATTGAAGCAAAAAGCTGCTACGATGAATGTAATTGATACTAAGTTTATCAGTGGTAGCGGTCAAGAGTTAACTTTAGGTGGTCAGTTTGTAACATACAAGATGACTAATGGTATTGAGTTGACATTAAAACACTTCCCGTTGTATGACAACACTACATTTAATCGTTTGTTACACCCACTTTCTGGTAAGCCGCTTGAGTCTTATCGTTTTACATTCTTGGATGTAAGTCGTAGAGATGGCGAAGCAAACATTGTTAAGGTAGTACGTAAGGGTCGTGAATTTATGCAGTGGTATACTGGTGGTTCTATTTCTCCTGCGGGTCCTGCTAAATCTATCAACACTTTGCGTTCTAATGCAAAGGACGGTTACTCTGTTCACTTCTTAGGTGAGATGGGTATCATGTTGAGAGATCCTCGTGGCTGTGGTGAGTTGATCATGGACGCTGAGGGTTAATCCACGTATTTAAACAAGTACGCCAATATTATACAATATAACTTATAGGGGCGTAATAGCCCCTATATTTTTTTATTAACAGGTTTAAAATCTATATTTAATTAAGAATATATGGAAGCAACGTTAAGATTTATTAGAACTAACCCTTGGGTTGGTATTTCAAAGTTTAAAAATTGTGGTGATTACATTAGTTCGTATTGGACTAGATCAGGAAACAGATATACTGGTTTAACAGAAGAGGATGCTCGTAGACTTGAAAAAGCTATTGGTTATCCAGAAGGTCATTTAGCACCATATAGTTCATTCTGGGCTACTTATTCAATTAAGTTAGGTAACAAAGATTTATATATACATACTGAAAAACCAGAGGATGAATTAAAGTACTTATTCTTAAAAAGTCACAAAAGAGTAGCATTTGGTACTAGTAATATTACACCAAGTACTGACTATTTGCTAAGTAATTCTCAAGCAGAGGCAGAAGAGAATAATAAGAAATTTAAAATTAAGCGTGAGGCCTATTCAGCATTTACTAAGATGTCTCTTGAAGAAATGCGTAAATGTCTTAGACTTTATGGTATTAAGTCAGATTCAATTAGTAATGAATTAGTTGAAAGTAAGCTGAACGAACTTATTGAAAATGATCCACAAAGATATTTACTACTGTGGGTAAATAATAAGAATAAAGAAACTCAATACTTGATCGAAGCAGCTATTAGTAAAAATATTATTCGTAAGAATAAGAATATGTATTACTATGGTACTGATGTAATCGGTCGAAGTATGGATGAAGCTGTACTGATGCTTGATGATAAAAAGAATCAAGATATAAGACTAGCGATCATGCAAGAAATAGAATCTAAGTAATATGACAGTATTAGAAGCACATATAGCATTTAAGATTGAAGCAGATAAAAATGCCGTTAATATTGGTATATCTGGCTGTCCATCTTTCTTACCTGAGGAAATTGATTATTGGTTATATACAGCATATCTAAGCAAGATAGCTACTAAAGCTACTGGTAACAATACTCTTAGAATACCATTTGAAGGTAATATAAAAAGAGTAGCAGACTTAGAAGGTTTAGTAAAAACTGATAAGGGATTGTCTTTACTAAGTGAATCTATAAGTAATAGACTCACTATGAATAATTTCAAATCTAGTATTACTTATGGTGATGATACTCAAGATAAGCGTATGTACTTCTTAGAAGGAATTTTACATTTTGGTAGTAATAAAATAGCTACAGTAAAACTTATTAGTCACGAACAAGCTACTAGATTCTTAGAAACTTATAATAATAAACCTTGGATTGAAGAACCTGTAGCAATACTAGAGGATAATAAGTTAATAGTATTTATAGATAGGGATCTTATGGTAGGTCCCTATACTATAGATATTACTTATCTAGCATACCCAAGAAAGATTAATAATCAAGATATTACGTCTACTCTAGATGAAATTCCAGAGTATATGCAATATGAAGTAGTTAAATTAGCTGCTGACATGGCAATTGAGAATATTGAATCTCCAAGAACTCAAACACATCCACAGTACGTAGCACAATTATCAGAATAGGAGGTAATATGCTAGCCAAAGAAATGCAAATGGAATTTGAGCGCAGGATACAGTTAATAGATCCTACTCTTACTATAGACCAAAAGCCTAACTCTGATCTTATATTTTCAATACTAAATGAAGCTCAAGATAGGTATGTAATGATGAACTATGTTGGTGACGACCAAATGGAAACTGAAACCAATATACATACTAGAAATACAGATTCTATTAAGAGTTTATTAGTAGAAAAAGAGTTAACTGCAACAGGTACTACTCTTAATGGTTTCACAAGATATAGGTTACCATACATATCCACTGAAGAATATTTCTTATATGTACACTCTTTTAGTAAAGTAAAAGGTACATATAAACAATACAAGGATTTTGTTAGAGTAGACAATCAATTAGTTAAGTATAGGGATCTTGGTAAGTTTATTAAAACTGCATACAATACACCTATTATTAGGCAACCTGCTGTTGCATTAGTATCAGATCCTACTACTAAATATAATTATATAGAAGTAGCAGTGGATTCATATACTACATTAGGTAATGTTACATTAACTTACTATAGGAAACCATTAAGATTCAATACTACTGATGGAGCTAGTAAATGCGAACTACCAGAATCAATTCATAGTGAAATTGTAGATTTAGCAGTTAATATGTTTATTACTGAAGGTAAATATAGATTACAAGTAAAACAACCAAATGATCAACAATAATGAAGTATATTGAATTACAAACCGCTTTTGAATTAGAGATAGATCAATTAGACAATAATCTAACAAAACCTACTACTTCAGATATTGAATATTGGTTAACGGCTGGTTTAATTAAGTTTATTAAAACCAGATACTCTGGTATTAATTTTAAGCAAACTGGTTTTGAACAGGATCAAAAGAGAATTGATGATCTTCGTAGTTTGGTTACAAGAAAGTCTTATCAGTTTACAACCTATCCAGAAGAGTATACAGTTACTCTTCCAGAAGATTATATGACTACTTTAGGTGAAACAGCTGTGATATTTAGTTATGATCATTGTTGGCCTGTAGGACCAAGTGGTCAACCAAGAACTAAAAATACAGATGTGCTAGAGGCTACTGTAGAAAATATTGATAGACAAAGACAAAATACTTTGTCAGAATATAGATTACATGGTAGATCTGCTAGACCATTAAGACTATATGAAGGTAATACTATTCATTTATATACAGATGGTAATTACCATATAAGAAATTATATTCTCACTTACTTGAGAATGCCCAATAAGATTAGCCTCACTGATGCTCCGTTTGAGGAGTATAAGGATATGCCAGCATCAACTCATGATGAGATAGTAAAGTTAGCGGTTGAGTTGTATTTGGAGAATGAGGCTAATCCTAGATATCAATCGTATATTAACGAAGTAAATAGTATGGAGTAATATACGAAAAGTTTAGTTTAACGAGGAAATGCGAAAGCAAAGTAGAAGAACTAAAATAAGTTAAACTGAGCTCAATGTTTAACTATTAAAAAATAAATAATATGCTACAAAAAGTAAATAAAGTACTTATCGCTAAGACAGCTCCGGCTTCTTATACTACTGTAGATGCTTTAGTTGATGGTGATATCGCTTTGTTCAATGAGAACAAAGTAATTGTTAAATCTGCAACTGAGGCAGAGGCTGCCACTGCACTTTACATTGGTGTTTGTGTTGGTAAGGAAGATGTATACGATCAAGAGGGTACGAAATCTACAAAGTCGGTTATTAACTATAGTATGCCGATTCAGAAAGGTTCTAAACCGTCTATGGTATTCACTAAGTTTGTTGCTAAGGCTGAAGACAAAGTAGTAATTACTGCAACTGATGTTACTCCTGAAGTGGGACATCGTTATGTATTGCGCATTGTTTATAATGACATTCACGAAGCTCCGGGTCAGTTTACTCATACTTATGAGGTAATTGCTAAAACTACTAATGCAACAGATTTGATCACTTCTTTCAAGAATAAGATCAATAGTCATAAACAAGCTAGAGTAGTAGCTACTAGTGCTGCTGCAGTATTAACATTGACTGCAAAGGAAATTCCGTATAATCAGGGAATTACTTTAGATGCTGGTTATTGCCAAGTATCTATGGATGTTTTCATGTGGAAGACAATTCCTTCTGGTTTGTTGAGCAATGTAATGTATCCTATTTCTAATTTGACGATTGCTAAGACTCAGGGTACTCCGGGTCGTGGTAATGCTTATATCGTAAGAGATCGTGAGAATTGGAATCTTGGTTACGAAGGTATTCAGTACCGTGCTAATGCTATCTATCCGTATATTGCTCCTGAATTTAGATCAGATTTGAGTGCAGAATATGATACTCTTACTTTAGAGTGGGATAACTTGTATTTGAGCAATGATAATCAGTACATCAAAACTACTCCGCTATCTGCAGAGATTTATGTTAATAAAGATGAAATTTCTGGTTCTGCTTTTGAAACAGCATTGAAAGCATTTGTTGCTAAGGCCTAACTTTTAAACTTATTAACTCACAAGGGGGCTTGGGGTATTCCCCCATGCTCCCTTTTTTATTTTAAAAAAATATGGAAGAATCATTATATTTAGCGGAAGTAAAATTACTTACTAGATATTGTCATAATTGTCTTGATAACAAAATGAAAGAGCGTATTATGATGTTCTTATTTAAGAAGGAATTATATGACAATGCAACGAAATTAGGTTTAACAGAAGATGCTGATATGTATTATAAAGAAATGTTAAACCTACTGGGTATGAGAACCTGTAATTGTACAATAAATTGTAATACTTGTAAAAACTGTAGTAATGGATCATGCACAATATGTAAATAAGGTAGGTAAACAGATTAATGATTCTACCAAAATGAATGTTGATATTGATAATACATCTGTTACTAATATCGTACTTATTCCTCATTTAGAAGTTATATATAATCAACTTGAATCTGACTTAAAGAAAAATGATCCAGATTTTCCTTTTACTCAGGAAGATTTGATTAAGATTGGTGGGTACATTAACTGTTTAAAAAAACAAATAAATTTCTATGAAATACAAGACATTGATAATAATTGTATTCTTACAGAAATTGAAGAACATATAATCCAAGAGTAATATGAATAAAAAGATATCACAATTTGAACTAACAACTAAGCTGCAAGAGCAAGACCTCATTACCCTTGTACAAGATGGTAGTAATAAAAATATTACTAGTGGAAGCTTTACTACATCACTATCAGGTACATTTGCTACTAATGAGAGAGTAGATGCTGTAGAAGAAGATGTTGAGATACTAGATACTAAAGTAAATGATAACTATAAAGATCTTAGTAATAAGATAGTAGAAGGAGATACTAGTGTAACTACTAATCTTAATAGTACTATCACTAGTTACTATGATGTGTTAAATAATAAGATCATTACATTAGATACTAAGCATGACACCGATATGTCAGAGATTGGTGGTACTATGCAAGAGTGGATAGACGATATTGATAATAGATCTACATTACAACAATTACAGGATGCTCTCAATAGACTCACAGTAGCTGAAAATACTATTACAGCATTATCTGAACTTATTGCAAATGGGGGTGGTAGTGGATCTGCTCCAGGATATCATACCCAAAGTACTGCTACAATATTTCCTTTATCTGGTTATTATAAAGCAAACGATGCATCTCCATTAGCTACATCTGATACGTTAAATCAAGCATTGTCTAAACTTGAAAATCAAGTAGAAGCAGTGGCTAGTAGTTCTGGTTCTTTACCTGTAATTAAATCGACAGAAACAACACAACCTTCCGATGGTACATTGTATACTTCTTTAAAAACTGAAAAGACCTTTTTAAATAAATATGGGGATACTGCAGAAGGTAGGATAGACTTTAAAAATGGTTTACAGGGTGGAACAATATTTAGATCTGGTTGGGATGGACAAGGCGCTAGTTTGTATCCTTTTGGAACTAAATGGAATCTAGAGCTTGATAATTTATTTGTAAGAGGTAACATGACAGTTAATGAACTTACAGTAAATGAAATAAAGGCTGTTGGAGGAGATTTGTTGGTTACTTTAGGAGACATGAAATGTACTAAAGTAGAAACACTTGCTGATGGATATAAATGCTATTTTGATACAGAAGATGGAACTAAGTACAATGAATTTGTAGTTAATGATATGGCAATATGCCAACAGTTTGATGGCAAAAATGTTAAAAGATATTGGCGTAAAGTTAATGAAGTTGGAAGAGATTACATTGTATTATCAAAGGATGTATGTGAACCAAATAGCTCAGAGCCAGGAGAAGGAGATACTATACTTCAGTTAGGGCACATGTATGAAGCTGATCCAGATTATAACTTACAAATGGATGAGCGTCGTAATGCGATCTATATTAGTGCTAAAGGTATGAATGCTCCTAGATTGACATTCTACAAAGGTATTGACGAGTTTACTCTGGCAGATGATCCTGTAGCTGGTGTAGTAAGGGAAAGAGTTGTAATTGGTGGAGAACAAACTAAATTTGTAGGTACAATTTATCAAACTTCTAATACAGGAATCGTTAGAGTACCTGTATATAAAGGCCTTTGGGTTTCTGGTAATACTTACTATTATTACGATCAAGTAAGTCATAATGGTAGTTTATGGATTTGCATGAAACCAGATGGCACTACAGCAGAACCAAAAGATGAAGAAGATGATTGGCAGAAACAAGTATCAAAAGGTGAAGCAGGTACTCCAAGTGATGATGTTGCTAAATGGGTAGAAATTACTGGTGACAGACTATTCTTATATGAAACACCTGACGATAGTGGAACACCAACTCCATCTACTATAAGTCTCATGGCAAATGTGCATGGTATGACTAATCCATCTTTTAAATGGACAAGATTAGATACCGGAGTAACTATGGGAACTTATAGTTCATTAGAGGTATTTTACACTTCATTAAATAAGGGTCAAAGGACATTATCATTAAGATGTACAGTAACTAATTCAGATGGTGGTGAGTATTATGATGATGTACAGCTTGCGAAATTGTTTAATGGCGCTGAAGGGGTAGATGCTTATTATGTAGACTTAAGTAATGGTACCGCCGTGATTCCTTATGACGAATCTGGTAATCCAAAAATAGTAATAAGTGAGATATATACAGATGTTATGGCATATCATGGTATAAATGCAATAAGTATCAAAAATATGACAATTAAGTCTGTAAAAGGAACTGCTACAGCTCATGTCGATTTAGCATCTAATAGGGTGTATTTAGATACTTTAAACTCTACCACTGCAGAAATAACCATTGGTGTTACTTTGGAAGATGGATACGCTATCGATAAAGTATGGTATATAGGTACTACAAAAGATGGTGAAAATGGGTTCAATGGTGAAGATGCTATGTATATGACAATGACTGGCGAACAATATTTTCATTACAAGAGTGGTGAAACTGTACCAAATCCAACTTATATAGATATTTCAACATCTACTACAAATGTTAATGGTGCAACTTATAAGTGGTATTATAGTGAAGCTGGTAAATACAGTTGGAATTTAATTCAGAACGAAGTAGGTCCAACATTACGAGTACAATATAACTCTGCATGGATGAACATTGCTGATGAAGTCACTTTCAAGTGTGTAGTTACAGATTCAGTTGGTAACGAATTTTATGATTTCATAACTATTAACAAAGTAAGAGATGGAGAAAATGTTTATCGTGGTTCGTTACAAAATGAAAACTGTTCTATTGTAACTGATGAGAACGGTAACTTCACTGCTGATGCCGCTAGAGTAGCAACTACAACTAGTAAATTAAGATATGGTAATGAGGAAGTAACCAATTATACATTGCAAGGTTATGGAACCCCTTACTATGGAACAGGTCCATCTTTAAATTATAATAGTAGTACAAAAGAATTAAGCTATCCTACAGATAAACTTTCTGCGTTTACTTCAGATGCTTTAGTATATAAAATAGATTTTTATACAACTGTAAAAGGATCAAATACAAAAGTAGACACAGTAGATTTTGTAATATCCAAGAGTAAACAGGGAATTACTGGTCAAAACGGTAAACAAGAAGTTACTATTTATATCTGTAGTAATAGTACACCTTCTAGGCCAACGTTTACCACATTACCTACTGCAACAGGCGCATACAACTGGTCATTAGATGCACATTATCTAAGTAGCTATACTACTTGGTCAAGTAAAGGTACTTATAATCCAAATACTAATTCTATAGATCTAATACCAAATACATCTTATAGATGGACAGAACCAGTTAAATTCTCCGGTAAAGATGGAGTTAATGGTCAGGATAGTTATTCACCATATATAGGTAGCGATGGTTATTGGTATTATTATGATGACGCTTCACAGCAATACGTGAAAGGTAGATATGCACAGGGTGCTACTGGAGCTACTGGAGCTACTGGACCAGCAGGACCAGCATTAGTGTTTAGAGGAGATTTTAGTAGTAGTAAAACTTATTACTGGACAGATGATAGAAGGGATGTTGTTAAACACAACGGTCAATACTACATTGTAAAGAGTAAGGGTCATACTAGTAGTATTAGTGGTTTTCAAGTAATGTCTTCTTTTGAAATGGTTGCAACAGGATTATTATTAGCACAAACAGCTAATATAGCAGGTTGGAATTTTGATCCTACTGGTATTATTTATTCTGCGAATAAATGTGTTGTACTAGATCCCGGTAATGATGCAAATGCTAGTGCACAAGTAATAGCTATTGGAGATGAAGATCTATTACAAGATATTACAAACATTGGTAATGTAACTCGTTACAATAAAGGTAAAATAAACATGTACAAAAGTGGCATTATTACTTTAGGTCCATTAGATGGAAATGGTAGAGCTACTGCAGGTATTTCAGGTTATGGAGATAGTAGTGGAGAAGTACGAATATGGGCAGGTAAACCATTTGATGATGGTACTTCACAAGGAAATAGATTTTGGGCTCCTTTTAGAGTCTATCAAGATGGCTCTATGGTAGCAAATAATGCTACTATAACAGGTACTCTATCTTGTAAAAAAATTACAGTAGATGAAGCCTATCGTGGTTCTTGGTTTGGCCCTGGCGTTGTTTGTATTTGCTATTATAGTGGTACTAATTCATCAATACAAAACGTGTATACAGTTGGTGGAAAAAAAGTATCTAGTATTTCAAATGTAAACGAGGGTACTATACGAGTAAACCATAACATTGGAAATACTAATTATATAGCATATGCTATAGGCAGTAAAAGATCTACTGTTGGTGCTTTTGTTGGTTCTACAGGAGTAACTAGTAGATCTTCAAATTCTTGCGATATTGTATTTATAGACACAGATAATAAAAGTCATAGACCTGGGTTGAAAGGAAATGATGCAGTAGATATTATATTTTTAGCTTATCAATAAAACACTTATTATGGAAAACGAACAATATTATGTATTTTTTGCAGGAGGAATGACAATAGGTACAAAAGAATGGTATGAAAGTATTCTTCCTGAAAATATTGCAACTAGTTATGATGATATCCTAGAAGGTAAAATGATGCCAGCATCATTAGAACAAATTGAATTCTATAATTCTCATAAAGATTATGATTTATATCATCTTTTTTATATGCTTCCTCTTACTCAGGAAGAAATAGAAGATATAAAAATTAATAAAAATATCGAGATAGAGAAAAATAGAGAAAAGGATTATAAAAGTGTTGCAGACCCTCTTTATATGGGGTATGTAAAAAATACAGCATTAGGTAATGATGAGAAAGCTACTGAGTACTATAACAAGTGGTTAGAAGCAATACAAACAATAAAAGAGGAAAATCCATATATAGTTTAATATGATTAAGAATAATGTATATTATGAGTGGTTTGCAAGTATAACCGTACCCAATCCAGATCAGGTTGGGTACTGGATTGACTTGGGAGCAGATTCAAAAGGTAGAATAATTAAAGTTTACAATCACGATATAGAAAAATGGATTGTACTCTTTGATGTAAGTAAAGATGACTATGTACCACCATTTATTGGTTCTAATGGCAACTGGTGGGTAGACAATAGAGATACTGGAGTAAAAGCTACTGCAGAGACTCCATATATAGGTGAGAATGATCATTGGTTTACTTATGATCCTATCAACAAAGTATATGTAGATACAGGTATAGAAGCTCGTGGTCTTAGTGCTTATGATATTGCAGTTAAATTAGGTTTCGAAGGTAGTGAACAAGATTGGATTGATAGCCTAAGTAAAGCATCTGAAGATGCAGCAGTTGCAGCACTAGATGCAGCTAATAAAGCAAATGAAGCTGCAGATAAAGCCAATCAAGCTGTAGAAGAAATTGAGGGTATAGTTGATGATGCTATCGCTGCTACTGATAAAGCTGAAGAGATTGCTAGTAATCCACCAAAGATCGTAGATGGTGATTGGTGGATCTATGACTATGATACTAAACAATATGTTAATACTGGTATAGCTGCTATTGGTGATGCTTTCACTTACAAGAAGGAATATCCTTCAGTTGAAGCAATGGAAGCTGATTGGGGTACTGCTGATGTAAAGTTAGGTGAGTACGTACTTATTAATACTAATGATGTAGAAGACCCTGATGATGCTAAAGTTTACTTAAAGACTCAAGAAGGCTGGAAGTTTATTGTTGACTTATCTGGTATGCAAGGTATTCAAGGTTGGTCAGCATATGAAGTTGCAGTAAAACATGGTTTCGTAGGTACTGAAGAAGAGTGGGTTCAATCATTAAAACAACCTGCATTAGATGCAGCAGCAGAAGCCTTAGAAGCTAAAGCTCAAGTAGAAGCTACTGAACAAGCTGTTAAGGAAGCAGAAGCATTACGTATTACTGCGGAACAAGGTAGAGTCAATGCTGAAAATACCAGAGTAAGCAATGAAAATACACGTATCTCCAATGAAGATAGTAGGAAAGCAGAAGAGTCTAAAAGGGTAACTGCTGAGAATGAGCGTATTGCTGCAGAGAACTCTAGAAAGTCTGAAGAAGATATTCGCAAAACTAATGAAGCTAATCGTATATCTGCTGAAAGTGCTAGAGCTAGTGCAGAGACATTAAGAGCTTCTGCTGAAGCTGAACGTAACACAAATGAGCAGAAAAGAATTGAGGAAGAAACAAAAAGAATCAGTTCTGAAGAAGGAAGAGTTGCAGCTGAAACAGAACGTGTAGATAATGAAGATGCTAGAATAGCAGCTGAAACTACTCGTGATACAGCAGAACAGGAAAGGATAGCAAATGAAGCCACTAGACAGGCAAATGAGGCGATTAGAGAGACTCAAGAGGCTGCAAGGGAAAAGAATACAGCTGACGCTATAACTGCCGTAAATGAGGCTAAAACAGCCGCACAACAGGCTACTACAAATGCAACTACTGCTGCTAATAATGCTAATACTCAAGCAAACAGAGCTAAAGAATATGCAGACAATCCTCCCAAAGTAGGAGATGATGGTTATTGGTATCTTTGGGATGAAGTTAATGATGTATATGTAAACACAGGTTGGCCATCCTCAGGTATTATCTTAAAAGGTAGTCTTGATAGTCCAGAAGATTTAGATACTATAGTAGATCCACAACTTAGTGATTCTTATATTGTTGGTACAGACTTATACTTTTGGAATGGTACTGAATGGGTTAATATGGGTAGATTTCAAGGGCCTCAAGGAGAACCCGGTAAAGATGCTGAACTTAGTAAAGCAGCTATTGAAGCTGTATTAGTAGGTGAAGTAACTACTCATACTCATGATACTAGGTACTATACTAAGGATCAAACTGATGCTAACATAAAGGTAGTAGCAGATGATCTTGCTAACAACTACTATAATAAATCCCAAGTAGATAGTAAATTTACTTCTGTATATATTTTCAAAGGATCTGTAGATACGATTGAAGATTTGCCTACTGAAGGTAATGTAATTGGTGATGTGTGGAATGTTCGTAAGAACGATACTAACTACGCATGGACAAGTGAAGGTTGGGATGCATTAGGTGGTACTGCTGAATTAGCTTCATTAACATCTAATGGTTTGATGTCTAAAGAAGACTTTGCAAAGTTACAGGATATTGAAGCAGGTGCACAAGTTAATAAGATTGAGACTATTACTAAAAGAGTAGAACTCAATGTTGTTAATAAGAACGTGACTATTCCAGAGGATATTAAGATCTCAGATACTGAACCTACTGAGGAAGAGATCATGTGGTTAGATCCTAGTGAAAACTATGATTTCACATTTGATTGTTATAGCCAAGCACAAGCAGATGCACGATTTGTACAGAAAGAAGAAGGTAAAGGTCTTTCAACAAATGATTATACGAATGCAGATAAAACTAAAGTAACAAACTTAACTAATTATGTTACTGGTGGTACTGGTGCTGTTACAGATGCTAATGCAGCTACTATTACTTTATCTAAAAAGAATCCAGTGAATGGTTCCGCAAGTACTGATACAGTAGTAATCAACAAAGCCACTACTACTACTGCGGGTGTAATGTCTGCTGCTGATAAGACTAAGCTTGATGCTGCATTAACTGCTTCTGATAATATTGCAACTGCTACTAAGTTAGCTACTGCTAGAACTATATGGGGACAAGCATTTGATGGTAGTGCAAATATTAGTGGTAATATGACTAATGTGGATCACATCTATATGAACAATTCCCATACTATTTATGTAAAAGATACTAATGGTAATAACCTTGATTCCTTTGGATTTAGTAGTACTAATAATCTTCATATAGGCTACGACCTTGCAGCCAAAGGATATAATACTTATATAAATAGCAACGAAATCTATTTTAGAACTTCGGCAAATAACGTCGAAAGAATGAGGATAACATCTGATGGTAAAGTAGGTATAGGTACTTCTGCTCCAGAAAGAATGTTGGACGTTGCTGGAGGTGTTCAATTTAAAACCAACATAGATGCTGTTATTAAGATTCCTGTAAAATCAATAGGTTCTGGTCATGCTCCCGGTATGCACTTTTATACGAAAGATGGAGCAACTAGAATTGGTGGTATTGGAGGATATGTAAGCGATCCTAGTTCTGAAAACTATCGATCATATGTCGGATGGGGTGATAGCCCATTTGATTTAAATTCATCTTTAACAGTATCAAATAGTTCTATAACCTATAAAGGAAATAAAGTATGGCATGCTGGTAATGATGGTGCAGGTAGTGGACTAGATGCTGATTTGTTAGATGGGTATCATGCTGGATTTGAAAACAGTAATATAGCATTATATGCTAACTTCCCAAACTGGAGCACTTTGATTACAGATGGTTTACTAAGAGACGATTATGAAACTGCCGGTCACCCTACTGTTGATTACTTACAAGCAATATGTAAGTGGACTATTAGAAATTATAAAAATAAAGCTAGTATAACTATTCAAGGGAAAATAAGTCCTAATAGTCACGGCTGGTGTGTAATATCGTTGTATAGTAATAATGGTTTTGATGAAACAACATTATTACCTACTTACTGTAGTGCACAATATAATGCGGTAAATGGAGAATCATATTTATTTGGTACATACAATGCAGTTTGGTATTGCAATCAAATTGTAACCAATAACAATCTAGAAGATACTCTAGCATATTGGTATGAAAATAATGAAAATGCTTCATCTACTACATGTGCAACAGGTGGTAATAGAAATGTAATTGAATCACTAAGAAGTAAGTTTAAGAGATGTATTGCTAAACCCTATGGAGATGATGCTGCATTAATTAGTTATTGTAATGAAGAAAATAGTGCTAATTGGCCCGATGGTTCTGCTATTGATATTGACCTTTCTAGAAAAGAAAATAGAATGGTGTATTTCCCAAAATACTATCATAAAACTGTTGAAAGATCACCTGGCATTTGGAGAACTTATATTTCTGAACAACAAATTGATAGTGATTATATCGAAGAACCTGAAATGTTGTTAAGTACTTTTGAGGCTTATACTAATACTGATGGAACTTTAATGTCTGTATGGGGTGTAGCGTCTACTGCTTCACAAACAATGGCTACATTTATATCTCAAGCTAAGTCAAATGGTCCTTTATGGAGTATTGGAGATTATAGATCTCATGCTACTATAGCTAGAATGTTTTGTGCTTACTATAAGACCACTAACATTAGTACTTCTAATTCAGCAATACCTTGTTCTGGTGGAACCAAAAGATATAATTATGGAATTACTGGAGCAACTATTACATTGGGTAATAGAGATGGTAAAAAGGCTACTACAAATGATACATCATACTATTCAACTAACTTCCTAGGACTTGAAGACTGCTATTACAGTAAGTGGGAGTTTGTACAAGGAATAAACCTTTTAAAAGGTAAATACGTTGTATATGACGGAGGTTCATTCCCAGATAAGGATGTAGCAGAGCTTGAAGCAGCAGGTGCTACTAATATCAGAGTTGTAGGATATGAACCTAATCCAGCTGCAACAGCAGCATATTCTGGATGGACTAAAGCCATAGCTCAAGGCAAATATGGTGATGTAGTTCCTACAGCACATGGTGGATCTGAAACTACTTACTATTCCGATTATAGCTGGTTTAATCCAACAGCAAATAGAATCTTCCTACGGTCGGGTGATTCGGGTCATGGTTCTCGATGCGGGGTCTTCGTGGCTCTTGCTGATCATGCGTCCTCGGGTTCGTGGACGGTTCTCGGTGCAAGATTAGCCTTTTACGGTAAGATCGTTGTAGTTGATTCAGATACATTTAAGAAAATGCAGGCATAGTCCTGAGTAATATAGATAATTAAATATTAATAACAAGGGCGGGATCTAAAAGAATTACTATGAGATGACTTTATAGTAAGACTGCTGTCACATTATTTCATACTTGAAAAAACAGTCAGGTAATTCAGATAATGGTTCTCAATGCAGAGTCTTCATAGCTAATGCTAATAATGCATCCTCGAATTCATAGACGAATATCAGTGAAATTTTAGAACTAACAGATACTTTCAGATACTTACATAAATGTTTGTTGAACTTAGATCAGCCTTACCTCTAGGTAAAAGATAACAGGTGCTTTGAAGAGACCCTAGTAGTATTGTGCGAACGGGTCTTACCACCAAAATAGCTTATGAAAAGAATAGGCAATTTATTTAATAGGATAATATCATATGAAAATCTGGTCCGGGCTGAAAAAAAGGCTAGGCTAGGTAAAACTAAAAGATACGGCGTTAAGAAATTTGACAGGAATCCACATGAAAATCTGGTCCGGTTACAAAAGGCATTAATAGAAGATACGTATCGTACTTCGGAATATTGCATATATACAATCATCGCCGATCGTGGTAATAAAGAAAGAGAGATATATAGGCTACCGTATTATCCAGACAGAATAGTCCATCATGCTATAATGAATGTTATAGAACCTTACCTTGTTAGTAGATTTACTGCAGATACCTTTAACTGTTTAAAAGGAAGAGGTATTCATTATGGAGTAAAGAGATTGAAAAGAGATTTAAAAGCTGATAAAGAAGGCACAAAATATTGTTTAAAATTAGATATTAAAAAGTTCTTTCCTTCTATAGATCAAGATGTGTTATACTCACAATTTGAAAAGATATTTAAGGATAAGAAACTATTAAGATTATTACATCATGTAGTTTATTCTACACCAAAAGGTTTACCAATTGGAAATTACATATCTCAATTTGCAGCAAATTTGAATTTGACTTGGTTCGATAGGTGGATTAAACAAGTATTAAAAATAAAATATTATTACAGGTATTGTGATGATATTGTTATATTACACCCAGATAAAGATTACTTAAGATATTGCTTACAAGAGATTGAAAAATATCTAGCTGATAACTTGAAATTAAAAGTAAAACGTAATTGGCAGATATTTCCTGTAGAAGCAAGAGGTATAGATTTTATTGGTTATGTATTTTACCATGATCATACTTTACTCAGGAAAGATATCAAAAAGAAGTTTATTCATAAATTAAGTTATAAAAGTAAGAATAAGAGGCTAGCAGCACTAGCAGCTTATTGGGGATGGTGTAAATATGGAAACTGTCATAATTTATGGTATCGCTTTACGAGATCTTATAATTTTAAAGATTATAGACAAAAATTATTAAGTGATGATGGAATTAAAGAAAGTACAGGGTGATAATATACCTGAAGTAATAGAATACCTAGGAATGAATGAATGGGCAGTTAGATGGGATATTGAAGAAGTTAATTCTGAAGATATACATGGTTATGCTTACTATGAATTAAAATTCAATGAAGAACCAACTTATGATTCTTTCGTAAGTAAGGTTATCAGAACTAGATATAGTGCAGATGAGGAAGCAGCATTAAAATCTAATATGGTTGAACAATTGCTTAGTGGCAGTCAACCTATTACCAGATATGATGAATGGCAATCTTTTCAAACACTTAGAACAGAAGCTAAAACAATTGGCAAACAAATATTTAATATTTAATTATGGTAATTAAAGTAAAATATAATGGGGAATGGGTTAAAATACCATACTTAAGTAGTGATCATGGTCGGGAACTAGTAGAAGAAGCACCTAAAGATGGTAAGCAATATGCTAGGCAGAATGGAGTATGGTCTGTAGTAAATATACCAGAAGTTGATTTTACTGATGTATATAATGCTATTGATACTAAAGTTGATAAAGTAGAAGGTAAGGGTTTAAGTACTAATGACTATATTGCTGCAGATAAAACTAAAGTTACAAACATCAATGAGGTAATTGAAGCTGCTACTAAGAATATTACAGCAACAGGTATCTCTATTACTCTGGATAAAAGGAACTTAGTAACCAATGTAGTAGAAAATATAGAATTGAATCTTCCTGCATCTACTACAGCTTTAGCTGGTTTGATGTTACCTTCAGATAAGACAAAATTGAATGGCATTGCTGCTGGTGCCGAAGTAAATGTTAATGCTGATTGGAATGCTACAGAAGGAGATGCATTGATATTGAATAAACCTACATTATCTACTGTAGCTACATCTGGTAGTTACAATGATCTTACTAGTAAACCTACTATACCTACTGTAGATGTTAATAAGGAATATGTAGACACTCAATTAGCTACTAAATCTGATTTACCAGATTATACAGTATTTGACATTGTTATGGAGATAACATCAAGTGACAATCCATCTATATCTCAGGAAAATTATAATAAATTATTAGAGAAACTTCCAAGCAACGCTGTTAATACGCTTCCAGTAAGAGATAATGGGATGTATATATCAAGTCTTCTTGGTGGGTATAATGTTAATGGTGATAATGCTATTTGGTTTCATCTAGAATTGAATATGGGAATACTACAGGATTATTCTGTGCAAATCTTTATATATCAAGATTTAACTGTAAGTGTAGATTCTGGTGCAAAATATTTAATACCAACAAGTAACGGAATTGATATACATACAGATCTAACACATAATCTTTCTGAGAGTAATACTAAGAAGTTAACAATATATACTACGGGTGATGGAACTAAATCTTTAATGGATGATGGTAAGTATCGTAAGTTACCTATGTACGGTAGGAACCTGTTGCTGGGATCTGGGAAGGAGGTGAGTAACTCGAATTATCCTACAGCATCTTATTGGTTAACTGAATCTATCCAAAAAAATGCGGAAGTGACTTGTACTATATGGGGAGATTTAGGTGAAGGTCTTGACCATTTTATGTTATTTAACTCAGGTGGTAGAGGAGATCAACTTGTTAGATATACACCTGAAGATTTTGTTAATGGAAAGGCTAGCAAAACATTTAAATGGAGAACTCAAACAACAGATGGTGATGAGACATCTAATACTTTCTTGAGAGTTTATGCTTTTCCCAGATCAAGTACTACTAGTACCATCCACAAGATCAAGCTTGAATATGGTGACATCTCGACCGAGTGGTCTCCAGCTTGGGAAGATATACCAGATTTAGAAGAAAGATATGCATATGGTGTTGAGTGGGATACTGCATCATCTAGTCCTGATGGAGTTAGAGTAGGTAATATGCAATTACATAGAGAACTACCTATCCAGAGTAAGATAAGGGGAGTAATACTGGATAATAAAGGTGGGATAAAAAGTTATCTAAATAATTCAAATTGGGGTAATATAAGTACAGAATATTTAACAGAGTCGGTAATGACTAAAATACCTGAACATTGGTATAAATTATATCAATACGGAACTAAATTTAGAATGATGCTATCCGCTATGCCATTACCAGGATATAACCATATAGATCAATTTTATATAAGTTCATTTGAGTCTGGAATAGATAGAAGCTCCTCTACTTTGATTTCCTCTTATGGTGTTGGAAGTACAAATGTAAATAAAAGAGGAGGTGACAACACCTCCGAATGGGACGGCACCTACCGTTCCTTGCTAGGTTGTCCCGTCACCTACCTCACCCGAGACCAATTTCGGCAAGCCGCTAGGAAACGTGGAAGTGGTTGGGAGATGTACACCTATGGAGCACATAAAACCTTATTCTGGTTATTTGCAGTAGAATATGCTACATTAAATAGTCAAAAACCATTTAACGCTCAAAAAGATGCTAATGGATTTTCACAAGGTGGTCTTGGAGAGGGTGCATCACAAATGACAGATTGGATAAATTTCAATAATGCAAACCCCCTTATACCATGCGGCTATACCAACAAGTTCGGGAACGGCTCTGGAGAGAAGGCATATGTGGTGAAGAACGCTTCCGACGGTACTCATGCCACGTTGATGGCTAACAGGTATCGTGGCATAGAGAATCCGTTCGGTCATGTCTGGAAATACACTGACGGGGCTAATATACAGGTCACCACGGGTGATGCTGGATTGTCTATTCTATGGACCACCGATGACCCGTCGAATTTCAGCGACACCTCTTACACGGGCTATGACAAGAAAGGTAATATCTGCCGTACAAGCGGTTATGCTAAGAAGATGTTGCTTGGAGAAAATGGTGATATCATACCTACAGAAGTAGATGGTAGTTCTTCCACTTATTGGTGTGATTATTATCGTACTACTATAACAATTGACGGAATATTTGTAGTATTAGCCGGATCTTCTGCTAATGGCGCTTTAGGTAATGGTCTTGCAAGTATTTATGGTGGTTACACATCCAATTCTGCTAGAGATATAGGAACACGTCTTTGCTTTTTCCCTAAATATAAATCAACTGAAATAACTACAACTACAGAATAATATGAAAAGAGTATATAGTAATAAAATACCTAGTAAGATAGAAAAAGATAATAGTGGTTATTATTTGTATAGATGGAATATACAAGAAGAACAAAATACTGAATATAACGGTTATTCCTATTATGAAGTAACTGTATGGCCCACATTAACGGCTAATAAGATATTAGAAACATGTATTAATGAATTATGGGGTACAGATGTTGAAGCAAAGAAACTGAATGACTATAATGCTGCATTACTAGGGATATTAGATGAAAGTTATATAGATATTTACAAAGATTTCTTACAAAAGAGAAAAGAATTGAAGGAACAAGTAGATTCAGATTTCATTGCTTATGAACAAATGCAAGATGATCAAATAGTGAACAAATAACCGCTATTACTTAGGATAGTGTCAATTTATATAAGAGAACTTTTAGTAACTAAAGACGTTATAACATCAATTCTCATATCAAAAAATACCAAACGCTAACTGAAGTAAAATTTAGTTAGCGTTTTTGTTTTCCTTTCATATCAATCTATTATGTTAAATAAAATTCATCAATATTTTTTATTGTCCCAAGGAGTATCTAGTATGAACTACTTTAAAGAACTATTCAGTGATGGTCCAGCCAAATTTATCTCTTGCTTGATAACAGGAGCATTTAGTTGGGTGGCAGGTAGTTTTACACCCTTATGGGCAGTTCTATTTATCTTATTATTAATAATATTAGTAGATGCGTATTTAGGTGGTAAGATAGCATTTAAAAATCAAAAAAAGTTTGAATCAAGAAGACTATGGAAAACCTTACGCAAATTTGGTTGGTGTGGTGCTATTATATGGTTTGCAAATCAAATAGATGCTAGTATATTAATATCCATAGATGCTCATCTAGTAGAATTCTTTGCAGGACTTATTGCTGGAGTAGAACTATGGTCAGTCATAGAAAACTTGGCTACATTATATCCAGACGGACCTTGGAAACTTCTAAATAAGTTTATACGTAAAAAAGGTGAAAAGTATCTTGATATCACTATAGATAGAGAAGATTTGCCTAAGATAAGAAAACTAGTTAAAAAGATTAAATAGTGAATTTTATACATTACATAAAATTAGGTGCTGTACTATTGATAGCAGTTTTAGGTTTTGATAATTACAGACTAAATAAAAAAGTAGATAATCTAGATAATGCGTTAGCTAGATCTTCTGTGAATTTACATTACTATGAGAGTGCTCTCTCAGGAATGGAGAAACAAAACAAAGTATTACAATTAACTGTAGACGACTTCAAACATTCTGAAGATAGTTTAGTGCAAGAACTAAGAAAACAATCTAAAGAACTTAAAATAAAAGATAAGAAATTAAAGGAAGTCGCATCAGTAGAAACTATTATTTCGGATACAATAACTCAAGAGATTCCAGTAGATAGGAATTTTACAGTAGAGTTAAAGCCAAATCAATTGACAACTATCAAAATAGCAAGAATAGACAGCATGATCACACATGTGCTGGATATAAAGAATCGTCAAGATCTATTTATATATGAAGAGAAAGTATGGCGTAAAAAAGGTTTCTTTAGACGCTTATTTACTTTAAATTTTAAGAAGGATATAATTCCTCATTATCAAATAGTTAATTCAAACCCTTTAATACAAGTAACAGATACAAGGGTTATCAAAATATCAAAATAATTGCAAAATATTTCAATTTAGTATTAATCAATAAATAAATTGAAACTATGCATTTGAACAAAATATTAGAACAAATCAAACGCCATCAATCTCCATCAGAAGCTATAGATAAATTATCTACCGCTTTAGAGAAGCATGAGGGTAGCTTACTGGAGAAGGGTTTCACTATTTTGAAGTCAGAATTGGCTGCAAATATGTATGAAGCCATTAATGGCCCTCACTTTGATGAGGAACATGCTCGCTATGCTGTAGAGGGTATGGAGAATGAGGATGGTACAAAAGGTCCTCATTGGACGGTTGAAGAGACAACGTCCGTTGCCAATCAAATGGGCATAAATTTAAAATCTGAAAAACATAACAAATGGGATTGGTATGTTGCCATGAATATGATCTATTCAGATTATTACAAAGCAGTCGTTGCTATGACTGGCAGCGCAAATACCAAACACTTCGCAGAATTGGCAAAAGCTTGGCTATGTGACAAAGACATTGACGAAGGTAAGATGTGGCACTATTATGTTTATCTAATGTGTGACGATGATGAAAACGATTATAAAGCATATGAACGTATGCACGGTAATCGTAATAGTTATTACAGTCCAGAGTATGAACATCGTATGGGCAGAGAAAAAGGGTATGACTATGAGGCTAGAAGCTATCAATATCCTTTTATTAATATGGTTAGACAATCTCTAGAGGATTGTAGAATCAAGAAAGAGAGCTTAAGTAAGATTGATGAGGAGATGAGGAGATGTGAAGACATCTTAAAAATACTTAATGTAAATTCGGACATAACAACCAATGTGACAAAAGATTTCAAAGAACTTGATG